>JADMIO010823443.1_pt1 | contig 41665 bp, 36 predicted proteins | sample 8958161 | NCBI WGS metagenome assembly JADMIO01 (sample SAMN16585339, study PRJNA669376) | soil metagenome | isolation source: Crop rotation soil | place: USA: Cullars Rotation, Alabama | collected 2011 | reverse complement strand
TCCTACCACACATCATTACTGGATTTTAGTAGGTGGTTCCCGAGACGCTTACAAACAAATATAAAAAAAGATTAATAAAAAAGAGAAAATCTGCCTATCCCTTTATCGGATAAGGTTAAAAAAAAATAATTCACCCTTCATGTTGCACAAGGAAAATAACTAGATTGCAGATGTATACTCAAGCAATCTCCCAAGACAACTTTGTGATAGGGTAGCCATGGGGCAACTGTACATACGACACCAAATCTGGCAGATTAAGGAGATCATGGGCAGGAATCACTGGTTTTTCGGTAATATGACGCTGCAGGGATACACCATCCCGTGTATCATTGGCCCCATACGAAATCCCCTCTTGTACTTCCATACGCTCAGCCGTTCCCAACATATAAGACAGTTTTTGAGCCATGGCATTACTGGCACTACGGAAAATAACCTTGGTAGAACACAAATCAAGAATACTCTGGGAAACATTGCCTCCATAGATAGCATCTAATTGGGGAATATTTTGTACCCCCAATACCATACACCCTCCATATTTTCGTCCTTCTGAAAGACACAGAGGCAAATCAGGTAACTTATGAAGACTGGGTAATTCATCAATCATAAACCATACTCGCCGATGAGGATCTATAGGACATTCCATAAGGCTTTTAATGGCAATAGATACCCACGCGGATACGATCGGTCTTAAGGTAGAACGTTGAGCAGGAGTCATATGCAAAAAGAGCCATCCTGTTTGCTTCTCATTATGCATCCACTGCCGGATTGAAAAAGGTGGACCACACGTACTTTGTAAATGCTCTAAACAGGCAATATTTGAGGCCAAATTCATGCGTATACTGGTGGCGGTTTTTTCGGATTGAGGATCAATCAAAGCAGCGGCTTTTGTATTTTTTAATGTTGCATATAAATCCTCTAGAGAGAGCATCGTAGCCGTCTCTAAAATGTCTTGGATCCGTGTATGATCATCTTTTTTCAAGCATTTCAGGATTTCTGCTAAGAGCGTCCGGGCTGACTGCGCCCAAAAAGGATCATGCCCCTGTTGAGGAATCAAACTTTCTGCCAATTCATCGTAATGATAGGCGACTTCATTTTCTCCCCATAAGTCCCAGTTGTGGCAACGTTTATCAAAGGGATTAAGAATAATATCTGTCTCTTCTTGGTAATAACGTTCTACAAATTCTCCTGTGGTATCAAGCACCACTAACTTTTGATCACGCAACTGCCTAAAAAGATGATGAAATGTATTGGTTTTCCCACTACCCGTCGTCCCTGTAATCAGCATGTGTTGGGTCTCACTACCTTTGATGAGGGGTAATGCCCCAAGGGATATGTTAGAGGCCTCTTTCTTAGCATGGATGGCTTTTACTACTTGTTTCAGGGAGGCAAAAGAACCACCCGATAGAATTGTTTTTTCTTGGGTTTTACGTCCCTGTCTTTGCCAGTAGATAAACACAAGAATATAGATAAGCCCCCCCGCTATAAGGGCTATGAGGAGATAACGAATAAGCCCTCTTTCCATCCACCGTATAAAATACTGCTGGCGCGGATGCCTGAGGTACTGTCCTACCGTAATACGTCCTTGCCATACGGTCTTAGGCCCACTTACATAGTCATAGAGACGCGCTTGCTGTATACGAGCAAACCAGTGCCAATGCCCTACTTTAAAATTTTTCCAACACAGACCAGCAAAGACGAGTAAAGACACCATACAGGATAGAAAGAAGGCAAGCCTTACGATCTGACCCCACATCCGCATTTTATGGAGAAAAGTTTGCCCTCCTTGAGTGACAGGCTGTGAAAGCTTCATGGTTTGATCCCCTTTTTGGAAGGGGAGACAGGTTTGTGATACTGGGTTATATTGAGCATCTGCCCTGTTTCATGAATCAGCGCTTCTGTCCCTTTGTCCTGCATAGGCACTTGGGTTACCACCTCTTTATGGGAATTCTCTCTTTCCGAATCAAAAGTATTTTCTCTAAAAATATGGCGCTTGATTATATGCGCTTGTGGTGAGCGTTGTGTGACAGCCTTAACTTTAGCGCCATTTTCAAGATAAGTCTTTTCTAAAGAGTCGTGCCCCTGGTCATGACGTTGGGTAATCCTTTGTCCTTGATCGTGATAACCCCTCTCTAGCATGTCTTGTTTTGCATCAAAATCTACACCACTGTCCATTTTCAGAACTTTCCTTGGGGAGGACTGAATAGGGTTTTCAACGGTAATGTCACGCTGCACCAATGTGTCCTGCGCTGCTTTAAATCCCTTTTGTGTACCAAAGGGTAAATTTGCCATAATTTCTTTTTGTTCTTGAGCCATGAATCGTGCGGCAAGGACCGCAGTCTCCTGAGGAAAATGGCGAATCAGCGTCTCAGCTTTTTTATTCCCCCTTATTTCCCCATTGGCCATACGCTCATGGGCCACATAATCGACAAATTTATTATTCAGCTTATAATTAATACTGATGGTATTCTGATCTACATAATGCGCCGTTTCTTTTAAGCTTGCAGCCTTTTGAAGATGCTTTTCCATTTGTTTTTGATGGCTTTGGCTGGTTTCATAGCTATCCGCTACGTGTTGAGATAACCGTAGGCCCTTTTCGTCCTGACTATTGAACCGTTCGTCCTGAGCCGTGTTAACAAGAGTTTCGTAGTTTTTAGAAAAATTAGTACTTGCGCATACACTCCGGGCATCCTCCAAAATGTCATTTTTGGCAGCCATCGTCCTATTACTTAAACCAGCGGACGCACTCAAAACAGGGAGGCTCATCCCCGCACTTATATTCAACATCAATTCACAGGCATCTGCCGTGCTCATCCCATGTTTTTTGGCAAATGATTGCACAACACTTAAAGATTCTTGGAACACGGTGGCTTCTTTGTGCTGTGTACCCTGGGCTATACTGTCGCTATAACTTTTATTTTGTCCTAGATGTTCCATCCACTCTGACAGATGGCGATTCGTAGCCATAGTACTTTGGGTATAGGATTGTTTTTCTTGTTCAGCAAAACCAAGAGATGATTCTGCCGAGCGATTAAGCCCGGCACTTAAACTCTGCGCCATATTAATGTCGAAAGGCAATTGAGATTGTGGCTCATTTATGAGCATACGCCCATCTTCACCATAAATGGTACTGGAAGTTCCCCTGTTCTCCTGATAAGCCCCTATAGACAAGCTAGGAGACAACTGGTTTTGCAACATACTTTCATTGAAGGCACTGTAATTACCCAACTGGACATTACCAAAGCTATAGTTACCAGTAGCTTGTTCTTGCGCTGCCGCACTACCAGCCCCTTGTGAAACACCCGTGATTGATGAGGCAAGATGCACAAAAGACGAGATTCCCCCTTGCAATAACGCATAAGAAATAAATGGCACAGTCAGGGAAGCGTAGGCAGCATACGCTTGTGTGTCCATGGCAAGATTATGGAGCCCTACAGATGTAAAATAGGTCAGACCTTGCTCAATACCTACAATTTTGTGCGCTGTATGCTGCGCTGCGCTCATAATGCCGCTATTCAAGATGGCATAGAAGGGTGGCCACAATTGAATCCAAATCAGTAACCACAACCACTTTAAGAAAATACGAAACCCTAATGGCATTAAAGAAAAAGGCATAATAAAAATGAAGGAGGCATAAATTAACGCTTCAAAGACGTTCCGCAACACAACCAGGGCCTTAGCAGCTAAACCACCAACTGCCTCATAGGTGTGCCGCTGCTGCATATAGGCACGCCGAATCGCAAAATTAGCGCCCACACCATTCTCATCGCATTTACGCTCAACCCCATCATTAAACGCCTGCATCATAACTTGTTGAGAAATAAGATCTTGTTTTGACGCCGCTATCCCCGTCAACCCTGTATAAAAAAAGGGTAAATATTGGACTACGTGGTGTTTTTCTAATGCCCTATTATGGGCTTTCAGTAATGTTTCGAGTTTGGTAGCCCCAACGCGACAGGATAAGAGTTGGCATCTTTTCCGTGCATCCTTCTCACAGTAGTTAAACATACGCACCTGAGAGGTATTGTTTTTCACAAGCTCCCAGATATTAGGGGAACGTTTGAATTCATCCAGAGAGTAATAGCCATGGGCTATATCGTAGACAATACAATTCTCCACAAAATCCCGCATGCTTGCAGCTAAATTTTCATCAGAAATAGCATAATGGGCCATATCTAAGGCATTCTCCGCACCAAAGATCATACCCACTTTTGAATACTGCGGGTGTCCTGGTACCGCAAATACCTGTTCAATGGCGGTGGTTAAACCAGAGCCGATAGAACTTATCACCATGGCACTACGGGCTAACCCAAGGGGTACGTGATCCACATGCTTGTGCCAATGCGCCCCAAGAATTGGGTCATAGATATGCACTGTTTCAGAGGGGATCATGCATACCCCTAACAATACGACCATGGGTATGAACCATTTGGTGACCAATCCATCCACTGACGATTCCCAAAAGGCTTTCCCAATGGCCCACACAGCCCCAATCATCCCACCAATCAGCATCAGCGGCTGAAAAAGTGTCCCTGTTTGTCCGTTCATAAGCATGGCAATGGCATTAAAAACATGGAAGAGTGTTTCGCCACCACCGTAGGTTGTGATATGCATTATTTCTTTACTCCTTTATGACTGCAGCCTTTTTGCAAATATAGCTTTTTCTAGGACCAGGGTGCGTTTGATAATGGTAAAGACCTGTTCAATTCTCTGATTATTCTCGTATGTTCTCTGCTCAAGCTTCCTTTCCACCTGCCGTAGGTTATTGATGTATTTTTTGAGTGGGGCGTCATCCATTTGCACTTTTTGTAGAGATTGGGCCAGATAACGCACCTCATCAATTATTTCCTTGATAAAGTGTATGAGCACATCATGGGCAACGATATCCGCATAACTCATCAGATCAATAAAGCCTTTCTTGTCATAGACAGACAAAACATTGATAATTTTGAGGAGCGGGAGAGACGATACACTGACAAGTTCACTTTCCTCGGGAGTAAGCTGCCTTTCACTACGTGTTTTATCTTCTATGGAGGCAATCAATGTTTGAATTCGTGCCGCAGGTGTGTCGGTATCTGTCAAAGTTCTTTGACCCCCCTGAATGGTTTTACACCGTTGGCTATCCGACGAACACTTATAGATTTTGGTAGTGCCCCCTTTAGCAAAGGCATTAAAAAATTCTTCATCAAAAATGAGGGAAGGGTAGACTTGGAACCCCCCTTTACCATCAGCAATAATGGTACCTGTCATACTCATTAACAATTCTTTGGTACTTGGGTCACCCTTCCAAACTTTGCTTTTGTCGAACACCGTCCACGCGACATTAAATGCCTCATGAAGTATATCGGGATGACTTTCCATATCTTGTCGCACCCGCCCCCGGGAATTACCACCTTCACTGCACTCTTTCAACCCACTCACAAAATCCGTAACATGCCCTTTATGAGAAGCCATGAGACGACAGGTATGGTTAGCTAATTTAGACTGACGGGGTACCACTGAACCGATCAACGCCGCAGCACCTTCACAGGAACTAATACTCGCATTGTTCATCAGTTGTGCCATATTTTGAAAAAATTTGAGTCCCGTGGCAATTTGCGGCGATATGGTTTCCGTGGCCAAATAAAAAGCAAAAGGTACAGCAGCACTACCGATACTTTTAGCCATATCGACAATCTGCTGGCTACTCACAAAACCCAAAGCCCCACGAAATATATCAATACCCCCGCAATCCGCATGTATATAAGGTAATTGAACCCCAGCTAGTTGGGTCCGTTTAATACGATTACGAATCGTTTTACTACCCAAAGAATAGTGTCCCCCCCATTGGCTCTCCATATAGGCGGCATTATTGGTATGGATTATAGTGCTACTAAAAAGGGATGGTAGTATAAGTAGGCCAAGCATGTGATCCTCCCGTACTAACTACGTCTATCTATGTCTACCTATTTTGGCGGACTGTGGTGACAAATCCTCTGAGACTGGACTTCTCTGAGGAATAGTTTTCTGGTTTTCTACCGCACCCTTTTTCATAGAGGGCCGCCATTTTATTCTTGAATTTTTGACAAGGATGTTTATCTGTCATCTTGTACTGAATGCGTCCATAACTGTCATAGATCACCTGCCCATGGATATTGCGCTCGGGCTCAACCATATCAGGTGAACACGCACATAAGAATAGAAAAACAGAAAAGAAAGATAGGATAGTCTTCATGTTAAAAGCTCCTCTAAGTAGGGAATAATAGCGTCTTGTTGGTCGTCAGAAAGGCGTTGCCCATTCATAAACATCACCGGCATGTCTGTAAACTGATGATGATTAGTAATCAGCAATGCTTCTTTCAGAGCCATTGGCGTATACGGTATAAAGTATTTATACCGAGCTTGCATATAACGCGCGATATCTACCATGGAAGGCACCTCCATAGCCATCAATGTTTCAAAAAGAAGCTGTTGTTGTCGTTTTGTCAGTTTTTCACAGCAGGCCATAAAGGTAACCGTCTCCCGACTCACGGGATAGGGTTTAAAGATGACACGTAATGGCCCATCTGTCCTACACCATCGTTTCTTGATGGTGGGCCATTCTTTTTTATGAAAGGCGAGACACATTTTACAGCCCAGATCAAAATACGTGACAAGGACAAACTCTGCTTTGGGAGATCCATAACTGATCATGCCAAACAAGAACCCGCCGAATAACAGTATCATGACCAAGCCTCCATCAATGACACCATACGTTCTTCTATCGCATCACCAGCAAGTAAACCATAGGTAATTATCCCCCTACGTCCTGAAGCGATATGCTGCAGGACTAAACCGGGGTATCGCTTAATACCCCAGGCTGTTGCCAATCCTTGATCGGATACAGCCTGCGGCAATGTACAGTGAGAATCCTCCGTTAACACATTGAGAATATAACCGCGATATTCAGCCCATCGACTCACCACATCAAATAGCGCCTTGGACGCATAATCATCCCCCTGCCCTACAAAAAGGAATAAAGCATAGGTTTCTTTACCCGCTAAAATTATGTGATTGCGCTTTTCTTGCAGCCTTTTCTTATAGGCAAGGGTACCATAATAAGAAGCAGGTACTTTGACAGTATGGTCAAGTTCTGGGTCTTCTATAAGTGATTGAGCCCATCTATTGGCAAAGAGTTGACTACGTTCTATAACCTGCTTTTGCATATATTGGTAACGCCGGATATTTGTGAGGGTAGGAGTGAAAACCGCCGCTTCAAGGCATTCTTGGACCTGTTTTCGCAGTTCAACCATGTTCTTTGGCTTTGACTTTTTCTCTTCGGCAGCAGGGACTTCATCATGATAGAAATGCCAGCCTTCATCTTTGGTCTGAAAAAAACCAGTTTTCCCAAAAGCAAAAAATACTAAAAACATTAGGATACCCGTATTGTTTTATGTAAGCCACCAATCTTCTCACGCATACGTTTACCCTTCCAACGCTCATGATCTGGAAGGGTGTTCATCTTTTCGCGCATGCGTGTTTCTGCATCGTTCATTTGTGCCTGATGTATCCGATCGGTACTCTGCTTACCCTCCATCTCATTCAGGGGATTATCCTTGTTTTTGGCTGTCTTCATCAGGTCATCAAAGACCGGAGACAGATCCATTTTTGAAAAATCTAAACCCTGTATCTCATCCATGGTGAGACCGCTACAATTTGGCTTAAAGGGTGTTCCCCATCCTTTCCTTAAAAGCCGACGCGCTTCTTTTTGTAAGACATATGTTAATTTTGAAGGAAAACAGCAATACACATGGGTCTCAGAGCTATCAAAGAGTCCTAACAGCTTATTAGGAAAAGAACCAACACGATGGCACAGGCCTTTTGCCCGTTCTTTGGCTAATTCTATTGCTTCGTCTTTGCATTGAATCAGATTAAGGGTTAAAGCAAACCCAGCAAGGGTACCACAACAATCATACAGCACCTTATCCAAAACATTTTTCGTGCAGCGAAGACACGTGCCCTTAAATACTTGCACATTGTTGGGGTCAAAAGCATTCATCTGCTCATTTTGAAAGGCACCCAGCACTGATAACTGGGCTAGAGATGAAACCATATCCTCATTCTGAGGAGAAGATATCACTAAGGAACCCCCATCTATACAATGGATTTTGTCCTGTCCTGCCTCAATAGAGTGGGTGGTACGTGCCGGACAGCGATATCGCTTGGTATAGGATAAACACTGGCCATTATCAGCATACTTGTTACAGTGCTCAAAAATTTGATAACACCCCTTTTTGCGCCATTGGATACATGTATTAATAGCCTCAGCCGGAAACTCCACCGTAACTTGGTCTTTCCAACAATCTCGCGGAAAATAGGCACTATAATATTTACGACTTTCTGGACCTTCTAGGCATTGCGTATGGACAATATTGCAAGCGTTGCGCTGTACTTGCTCAAACAACGTAGGATTGTCGGGTATCCATTCCTCACTGATCAGATCTGTCCTTTCAAGCCGTTCATGTTGGTCCACAACCTCTTTTTCTCTTTCTATTGTTTCACTCTCGTAATATCGCCATCCCAAAATGTCCCCGCAATCTTGATAGGTTTCAATGGTGCGCTGTTCTCCTGTTCTCACTGGATCAAATGTAGTACAGCTTGAACTGTCATCAGAATGCCGAGTCCCAAAGAAGCCCCGCCATCCATCTGTACATACTCTTTTTATCTTGAAACAAACTTTGTACCTCTCCTTCTCCATGTGGGCTATACGAGGCAAATAAGACGTATACTCAACATTCAACTTCAAAGTACGGCAAAAAGTAGATTTCTTGGGAACAGCAGATTCTTCTATACACTCATGGATTGTGTCCTGAGTCGTATGGGATCGTTGATTGACTTTTAATGTCTTATCAGGATTGTTAACATATTCATCACAACGCTTAAGCGTGGTTTTCATCAAGGTGTCGTCGTCTACATCATCCACTTTGTTGGTCGCACGGGTATCCATCATAAACTGCGCCGCGGCTTTCGCCTCGGCTTCTTTGTCCTTATCCTCTGGATGCGTAAAAACCTTACTGGGATCCAACATGTCCGGTCTTAATATGCCTTCTTTCTGTCGCATGGCCAAGTCACGGGCCTCTCGGTTCGCACCTTCCATGCCTGCACTTAATAAGGTCAATACGAGACTCAACATCTTAGTAATCCACCTCTCCCTGCAAATCCTCATCTGTAATACCAGGGCCTAAACAACACTTGCGTTTTTTAAACAACAGGTACACAAAATCTTCTCCCTTATAGGGAAAACTTTTCCCACTGCCCCATAGCGCCTCGCTCTTGCCCAACGGCTCACACTTGGCACTTACGGGATAAACCAGCTGGGTTTTATACAAGGTCTTTTGAATATTGGGGGCATAATGGCCTCCACAAAAATTATCCGTCTCATACCCTTTCACCAGGTTCAACCGATGAAACTTGGCAATAATACGCTGAACAAGGAGGGAACTGGCTTGAATACCCCCCACATGATGTTCCACAGATCCTCCAAAAGGATAAAGAGAGCCAAGACACCCCGCACACCAAAAGAGCGTATTGATCGGGGTACGAAACGTAGAAGAAAAACAATCAGCTGTACAGGCTAATTGCAAAAGCTTAGAAGAAAAAAGCCCCGCTTCTGGATTCACTAAAAAACCCCACTCATCATCCTGCCATCCCGGGTCAAACTCGGTAATAAAACCAACATCAAGTTTACCCCGGCTTACACACACAAAATCCATCAGTAACTCTAACCAAAAAATAAGAGGATAAATGTACCAATGCACCTGATAAAAACTGGAACGTCCTGTATCAGGTCGATTATGAATAGTGCCATGTTTACGAACAGTATTCTTCCCAAGCCCAATACCCCCAAGGCCCACTAAACAAAAAGGGGTACGGGTCACATCAATCAGACGTACGGGCTCAAAGAAGGAAGCCTTAATCCCCATCTTGAGGGGCTTGCAATAGCAGATAATGGTTTTTCTGTATTCCTCATAATCCTTATGCTGGGGGGTGACATTAAAGCCCCCAATTGTAATAGGAAATATCCCCGACCACGAGACATCCGTAAAAGGATTGATAAACTTCCCCTGGCACTTGGCAAAAAGGTCCATCCATAAGCACATCATGCCCCATACCTCCGCCCGATACCTTTACCGTGTTCTTTAAAATGATCCAACACACAACTCAGAGAAACATTCCCCAACACCCCTTCATACTGGTCATCTTGAACAAAGACAAAGGCAGGAACCTTATCAATCTCATACTGGTCAAACAGATCAGGATTAACATCTACCGGACAATTAATCGCGTGTATTTTTTGTATAAGGGCTTCAAAACTGTTTTGGGGTAAACCGCGTACCACAAAGGTAAAGGGGTAGGTTTCCCAGTCTTTGTATAAGTCCTGCCATACCTGAGGGGGGATACAAAAAGACATAAAGATCATAAGATGTACCCCGTTACGCGCGGGAGCCACGCTTTCTTCCCCCTCTTTTCTAATGACACAGCGCTTTTTTGATTCGGAGAACGTAGCGTGGATCGCTTGTACTGTCTTTTCTTTATTGAGTTTCTTGGCAAAATCGACCCCCTCGGCATCAAGGGGTTTGTCTTTGAGGGCTTCTATGAACGCTTTGTCTTCAGCCTTGAGGTTGTATTGTTGGGCTTGAGATTTATGGATAAAGTCCCGGTCTTTAGGTGTCAGGATGATGGGTTTATTCTTCAATTGTTTGGCGTAGTCCATAGCTTGGGGATCCGCTACTTGAAACCCTTCGGTTACTACCCCACAGACAAATTGGATAACGCATACACTCATCATGACAAAACCGCCACTTCTTCCAGACCGAGTTTGTCACCATCTTGATAGGCACGGGCCGGAAAAGAATGGATACCCCATTTACGGCAATAATGCCCCCCTTGATCAAAATAGAAAGGCACTTGATAGCGTTCTTCCAACGTAAGCGGCGCCCCATTCACCAAGACGATAGTGGTCTGAGGTTGACTCAAAGCCCAGACCACTTGTTCTTTGTCTTCTCCCTCAATAAACACCCACTGTGTCGATAAGGAGCGATGCTGAAGGGGGTTATAGCGTGTCCCTTTTTTTACCAACACCTGGCCGTTCATATCCACCGCATCCCGCGCTAAAATGAAGGTTGGATCCCAGTGCCATTTTCTGTTTTGCCTACAACGCGCGTTTTGAAAAATGGGTTGAGGGTTTTTTAGTGTATGGGTCACGCGGTCTTGTATTTGTTTTTCTTGTTGTTTTAAAAAATCGGGAGAGTGCTGATGGAGGCGGGTTAGAAGGACTTTTTTAAAATTGTCTTCTGCAATATCAAAAACCATACCTAAAACAATCATGTGGCAGCCTCTTTGTTTTTTTCATAATTGTTTTTCGATGGGTTTTTTATAACATCGGGGTGACGCTCTTGAAGAACTGTTTCAATGGCTTCTGCCATGCCGTTACCTTGGGAGCGATAAAAATTCACCCGCTCATAATCCTCAGCTTTGGTGGAATAGAGCAGCGCGGAAAAATGATCTAAACACAGTTGCCCAATAGCATACCCTTCTTGAGCATTGTGGATCAGCACTTCACTATACTCACCAGCGCGCATCTTGAGGCTTTTAAGGGCCGCTTCCATACCGGCATCAATAGATAACCGTTTATTCTCTTTAAGCCGTTCAATAGACGCTGTCTTTTGGGAGAGTAAACACATCCAATCACTGTTATCGTAGGCAGCTTGTGCACCGGCTGTTTGATAAAAGTCTTCTACACTCTGGGTCCCAATCACGAGAGACCCATTATATTTACGCAGCCGCCGTGCCAACGTTTCGATAAAGGGACCAGTTTGTGTCCCACGCAGCAAATCCCACGCTTCATCAATACAAATATGAAAAGGCGTACGGCGATCGCCTAAAAACATTTGACTGGTAATGGTCATAATGAACATCTGCAGCACCACACATTGCAGATCTTTCTTTTCCTTCAATTCTTCTAGTTCAATCACCACCATAGGATTGGTAAAATCCACATTATTCCGGCCTTCAAAATACCGGGCATACACACCATCTTTAGTATAAGGGGTTAACATGGTACCTAGACGTCTAGACTCACGCCCATCTTCACCTTCTTGCTCCAGCAACCAATCCGCTACATCGGTGATCGTGGCGTCTTGTCCTTTTTTAAGCCAGGCCTGCTTAATGGCTTTTTCCAAACAGCCATTCTCATAATCAGTGGTGGATTGTGTGGGGGCAGCCATCATAGCCAGTAAAGATTTCATCATGGCAAACATATCATCTTGAACTTCAAGGTCATGGAGGGGGATGTTTGTAAAAGGATTGAGACATAAAGTGGTACTTTTATCAAAGGCAATAAATTGCCCTTCTAACAACAAGCAGGTCTTTTCAAACGAACGTCCCACATCGAGCACGAACACACGCCCTCCTAAACGCAGGGTACTGACGAGCAGCTCTTGCATAAAAACGGATTTACCAGAACCACTGCGACCAACGACCACTACATTGTAGTTCCCACTAGGATTATCAAAGGCATACCAAAAAAACAATTGACCACGTCGGCCTTTCAAGGGCATACCCTTGGTAGGCGTGCCTTTCCATTCACCTAGAATAGGCAACATATGAGACGCTTCCCCCGATAAGGTGGTTTTAAGGAAGCCAAATTTGCGTAGTTCAGCCACATAGTCTTTATGCCAGAGCATGGGCATCCAAGATCGATATTGACAGGCATGCAAGTACTTATTTTCTTCAAGCCCAAAATGCTTAGAACGAAATAAACTCTTCAGCGTGGCTTCACTGCGCTCTACGTTTTCTGTTTTATCCCAAAATCCCACCGAGAATTGTGTCCACAGGAGCTTTTCACCACTATAAATGTGGCTACGGGCATGGTGTGCATCCCGTACTTCTCGGTCCAATTGAGGCACAACTTTTAAGAGGTGAGAAGAACGGCCTTGATGCTCAATAACCTTCATCTTATGGAATAAGGCTTCCTGGGTCTTTTCCTGCGGTAATACATGAATCCCATAGTGCAATACAAATGGACAAGACAAACGGGCCCATTCATTAAAACTATCCCCAATGAGGGCATTCATACCAAACAAAGCCCACTCATCAGGGAAGGTTTTGACCGTATACGTACGCAATCCTATCGTCCCATCACAAAGGTTAACAGACCTGGGGGTCACTTCGAGCAACGTTTCCCTATGCATGATTTGATGAGAAAGCAATTCGTGGGGATTCCACTCTTTAAAGGAAGCGCGCCCATCCGGCCTAATGTTATACAAGTGATCCATAAAGGATAAAAAAGCGGCAGGTTTAAGGGACACAATCCGCCCTTCCATCGCCTTGGCTAGATGATCTTTTACGGCTTGCAACTGTTGAGCGACTCCCAGTTGGTCACGCTGACCAGGTATGGTCAGCGACACAATACACCGAAAATCACGACACACGGACCAGGGGGACAAATAATCTAAACGACGCTGCCCCATGGTACGCAGTAAGGGCATGGGGTAACACAAACTGTGTTGCCAGGTGTCAAACAACCAGGACGTACAGGGATCGGCCATCAACAAGACCTGCAAACTACTCCCTTCAGGTAAGATTTCTTCTAATAAAGCTTGAAGATCTTTTTGTAGGGTATCATCTACGCCGGCATACGGCACAAGTTCACCAACCCACCCCATCGTTGACCCATAGCTATAACAATCTAAGGTCTCATCATACATTTCATAAGGCAGATACGCATGGAAAGGAAATAATCCTTCTTTCCAGGTCGTATCTTGCCGAAAAAAATCAGTAACCCAATTGAGCAGTGTATCCTTCATAGACTAGCCCCCTTCAGCATAACTAGCCCTTCATCAGAAAGACGGCCATCCTCATCCACCAGTGGCATCATATACACACAAAAACGTGAATCTTGCCCCGTGCCTATCCGATCATCTTCAAGACTATTTTTCTCAATACGTGCCGCAATAGTGTCCAAGGACTTCCCCGCCATCCCTTGACGGGCAGGATTAATAGTATGCCCACCACGTCCTCCACAAGAACAGAGAAAAATTGCCAACCACACAACACTTAGGATACTCATGCTTCGCTCTCCTCTTGTTTTTTAAGTGGTGACTGCTGCGCACCTAAAGTTGCCCCTTGTGAAAACACCACATGCACCACGCGCCCTGCATTGATTTGAACCACAGGCTGCAATTGCTCAGCCCGCTTAATGTAATAGTCCGCTAGCTTATCAAAGGCATTCCCCATACTTTGGGCACCACCGCGCATAAATTCTCCCCCCATCACCGTGTTTTGTATGCCTAAGTCGGGACGCGGTACCGCCCCGAGACTACCGCGATTTGATACCCAAGCTTGCATCATAGAACTGGCCCCACTCAGAATTCCGGATAAAATAGCCCCACTGATCACGCGCCCTGAACGATCGACCACGATGCCTACGATACCGTTTTTTCCATCTTCACCAACGACGTAACCACCCACATCTGTTTCTATAAGCGTGTGCGTACGCGGATTAACACAGCTCATCTTCTCCAGTCTAATAAAGACCCGTTCACTAGATATATCCCCTCGTGCCGATCCCGTAATCACACAGCGTTTCAAACGCGAGACCGTATCATTAGGCAGAGTCCCCTCTGCCAGTAACCGCATGAGCACCGGTTGGGGATCACTGGACACATTCACCCCCACACTGGCATCAACGGCACTCATGAGCACCGCTTTCACGTAGGCCCCTGCGGGTACACGTTGATCAATACGATAACTGGTTTGCTGTAAACGGAGCGTATGCTTGACCAATAAAGAAGACTGGCCCCTACTACCAGTAGCGCCTTCTTCACCCTCTGGCACATGTCCCATTCGCTGGGTATAGCGTTCTTGTTTAAGAGCTTCTACCTCTTGACGTAAGGCTGTCACCTCATCAGACTGTACCGGGGGCTTATCTCCTATCACCTGCTTTTCTAAAGCTTGCTCCAGCACCTGAATCTTTTGCCTTTGCAATTGGGTTTCTTGATCGACCTTTTGCATCCATACTTCATTGGAATGGACAGTACTACCGGGTGTTTGAATCTGATAAGCAGGCAGTTGTTGATGATGGGACTTTACCTTTTTCTCTGAAAAAATAACCATATAGACTAATCCCCCCAAAAGGATGATTCCCCCAACAATCACTAAGAGCAGGCGTTTTTGTTGCTGATTCACGTTCATATACGCCTCTTCATAATCACTAAGGTTGCCTGCTTACAGGCGTCAATGTGCGTCGTTGACAGATAAATCCCACAGATGCCTGGCTCTTTAAAATGTTGGTGGTTTAGCTGCCAACGCTTACGAGAATCACTCCGTACTTGGTAAAAGGAGGCTTCAAATAAGGGAGAAACAACTTTTTTCTGAAACACAATCTGAAGCCCTTCTCGCTTAATAGGATCACCGATTGTTTGGACAACATAATCGTCACACTTCCCTGACAAGACAGTGTGAAAGAAATGCATAGCTTGTCGTCGGTTTGATAGGCGCTTTTCTGGTGGCAATCTAAAAAGGCAAGGTTTGGCATCCCCTTCATAAAAACTCACCTGTAATTCTTGGGTAGTACCATCCTCGGTCACCAAAGCTAAAGAGGTATGATGAGGTCCCAAAAATTGTTCTTTTTCTTCTTCCTTAAGCCGTAAGAACACTTGACCGTTCTTGTCATCCATCTCTATGTGAAACACGTCCGACCCAAAGAGTTGGGCAATACGCCCATTGGTGAGGGCCAATCGATTCATATCAGTGGAAGAGAGTTGAATGGGCAATTTATGGTCAGGGGCAAGGGTCAATACATTGGCCCCCAAAAACAATAGAAGCATCATGCTTTCTCCTCTTTAACACACCCCGTAAGCAAATAACGACCTTTTGAAAAAGCAAAGGTTAAGCGGTAGGTTTCACGTGCCCGTTCCACGCATTTGCCCCCAATATAATTTTCCCGATCGCCATGCAAAACGACAGAATGGTTCGCCGGTTCTACGTGGACAGAGTTGAGATGAAAATGGTAACTGCCTTGATGTTTTTTCAGATGCGCTTCTTCGCCAATGAGCTGTTGGCGCATTTGTGTGTAAGCACCAGGATGCACATAACGCAGAACCGTATCACGTAACAATCCCACACTCGTTGGCGTGTTACTGAGTAACATTTGACCTATAAATAACCCCATTTGCTCTAGATAGGTAGAAGAAACAGCCCGTTCTTCAATCCACATAGGTTGGCTCACAATGGGCGGGATCAAAATGACCCGCTCCTTTTTACAAAACAAAAATACAAGGGATAATAACTGAGAACAGGCCAATACCGTACACAACGGCAATAACAAATTACGTTGCTTCAGCAGGTCCAGAAGTCGGCTAGCATAGACGGTATAGCGCATATTTACCCCATGAGATAGCGTTTATAAGAAGGAATCAGTGCCAGCCACTGACCGGGTAAATACCAATAAAACAAGGCTTGAAACCGAGATAAAGACAGGCGTTTTTTGTATTTACGATAAACACGGTACAACATTAATCCCCCTACCATGACCACGACAGACCCCATCAATAACCCCATGAAAAAAGGCAACATCATCACAGCAATTTCATCCAACGTCCAAAATAAAAGACGTACCGGACGATCCAAGTGGGCCAGTACACGCACGGTTTGCATAACTCACCTTAACCCGGAAATAAGGCATCAAGGAGCTTAGGAACTATGACAACGGCAGCCCCAATCCCACCAAAAATCAATATAGGTTGTAAGCTTTGCTGTTGAAAAGAGCGAATAATACCAAATGCGGCACCTACAACCCCCGCAATACGCATCAAGGGACCAAACAAAAATGTTTTAAGGTTACCCGCTTCTGTTTTGAGTACTTCACCCCCATAATCACCGCCCCAGACAAGAGAAGGCAAAAGTACAGAAGCAGTAAGGATATAAGGAAGGAACTGTGTGCCTTTCATAAGATCAAATTTTAGCATTTTTCTACTAACCTTTTATTTCATCTGGGACATTTTGTCAAATTTAAAATAAAAACAAATAATAAATGTTAAGTATTGTATAAATTAAACTTTCAAAAGATTTCATTTAACGTTAAACAGGCTAAAACGCAGGAACATAAAGAAGGATGATAAGGCATACTTTGCCGCACCTCACGCCAACCATAAAGAAAGTAATACCTTACCGCTCTAACTGCTGTGAACGATGCATATCCATTAATGTTTTGGCGTGCTTCCCATGAGGATCGTTGTATTCAAGGCTATCCACGAAGATGGCATCCTGTTGACGTGCACTATACTGCTCTACACTGTGGTTAACACGCACTTGAATTTGCTCGATTTCTTGCGTAGTGGGCATAGAGCCTGTTTTTTCGTAGTGGTACAATATCTGGGATACCGTATGGGTATCATAGGTTTGAGCCAATTCTGGCCGTAGTGTCTGTTCATGCTGACATAACGTCTGATAAGCCTGGGATTGCTTCATCGCCTCTACGCTATCAGGATGCTCACCCAAGCGCTGTTCCAATGTATGAAGACGGAGTCGCATCTGCACCTCCGACAGCGTACACTCCACCCTGTAATCCTTATCGCGTTTTAATTCACCAAAGCGATCATGGGGCCCAATGAGGTGCTTATTCTGTACATCATCTAAGAGCACACATTGCGCCACCCCTAAATCCCGTAACAGAGGCTCTAAATCACGATGCTTCGTTGTCATCTGTACTTTCTCACCTGCTATATCCGGCCACAGGTCTTGGATTTCTCGATATAAGGGAACATAGCCGTTAACACACCTATTTTCATCGGCGTCTGTAATCATTACACCGTGCATACGGTGATGACGCTCTGGTATGCGGTAAAATTCATGATTACGGCACATACGATCTTGCAACGTCACAATAAAATTCAAAATCCAGTTATACCCACTTTCCTTAAGCGTTCCACTATCTTTAGGGTCTTCACAAGCTAATGTTTTTTGTTCTTGACGCTCTACATCCTTATAAACTTGAGCAGAATTGCCGTGGGAAAAATAATGACAGGAGAGTCGATGGCGACTACAGGCAACATAGAAGAGATTTTGATTGATATGAGAAGAATGAAGCGCATACACCCGATCAAATGTCCCGCCTTGGGCACTATGAATCGTACCCGCATACCCATGCTGAAACGCATCATAAGACTGAGGATTAAAAACAATCTTGCGTTCTTCACCCACCTGTACAACAAACCGTTCTTTAGAAGCTTCCAGTAAAAAACCTTGCATCCCGTTATGCACCCCTAAATCCCGTTCATTCTGACGAAAGACGAGACGATCGCCTACACTAAAGGCACACCAACCATATTCCGCTGTACGCACTCTAATATCATCGTCACCCACTTCTCCTCTTGCTTGCAAAACTTTATGAATATGTTCATTAAAAGCAGCCACATAGCGATTCCGAAATTCTAGGATCATAAAGGACTCACTAGGATTTTGATTGTGATGCCCATACCACGTAGCCATCATGGCTGACACAGCATCCCCTTCCTTGTCATAATGAAGCCAAGCACCCTTCTGTGCCATTTGATCTAAAGCAGCACGGGTATCCCCCCGTGAAATCATCGCCGTAAGCTGCCGCTGATCTACGTCTTTCTGCCGCACTACTTCATCAAGGGATATAGAGCCAAATCGCTCACACAACGCTTTAAATCCTCCACCACGCTCAATAGAGCCTATTTGACCATCATCCCCTATCAGCACTAATTTGGCCCTATTTACCAAGGCTTGTTGCACAACCTCATGCATTACAGAAGAGCCAACCATTGACGCTTCGTCTACCAACCATACCTCTCCACCATACGGCACCTTTAAACCTTTATTGTTGTAGAGACAAAATAAGTGTCTATGGAGCGTAGATGTGTCCTTAAATCCCTCCTTCTTCATGTTATCTACCACAGCACTCGTAAATGCTAACCCACGCACGGTATAACCAGCATGTATGTAAGATAATCGTAAAGCCCCCATCACATAACTCTTCCCCGTCCCTGCCTTTCCCTCAATACATACAAGTTGATTCCCGGATAAAACATACTCCTCTACCACTTTTTGTGCTTCAGTTAAGTCTAATTCGTGGTGCTTTTCCACCCGCTCATGGGAATTCTGGGATAAACGTTCAGCTATGCGTACCATACGCCGATCTGCTTCCAAAACACTCCGAGACGTAAACTTATCTTCCCCTACAAGAACGATGTCTTTCTGTGTCCAAAAACGTCCTAAAAAGTCCTCACGATCAGAACCCTGAATATACTTATTCACATACCGCTCTACATCAGCACGTACAAACGTAGCGTGTTCTTTAAGTAACTTATCCATAACAATACCAGGATTCAGAGAAGCCCGCTCATTGGCCTTTATGCGTAGATTATTGACTTCTGTTAAATACGCTTTCTCACCCCGCATACGCTGTGGCCCTAAGTGGATTTGAGGTATAACTCCAATAGGATCCACCACAAAATCAAATCCCTTTTCTTTAAAAGTTTCATTTTGAAGTGTGGCCCAGGTCCTACCCCACTGCTTATCATTAGAATTAGCAACAACAACTCCGCCACGTACTTCTACATCCAAATCTCGTGCTTTCAAACCAAAAATCTCCCCCGCACAACGCCGAGTCACCATCATTACATGGGCATGCCGGTTATGATTATTCTCATTGTCAGAAGCATGAATATTGATCTGACAAATCAGCCCCTTTTCCACAAAATACCTGTCCGTAAGCTTATGAACCATTTCAATACAAAGATCTAACGTAACCTCTGGATTATCTGGCAATGCTAAGACCATTTCCTTAGCCAACTGTGCGTCATAACGCTTCTCTGCAGCTTCTACAGCATTCCAGAGCGTACCTACATCCTTATACCGTTCTGATACCCCTTCTGGTAGCACAATAGCGTGATAGAGAAGCTCGTCTTTTTTATGGCTATAATCGTAGATTTCCCCGGTACGCTGATCCATCACTTCACAGCGTGCGTTATATGCCGCCTTATGACACGCACTTTGTCCAGCACTACGCTTTACGTATTGTAAACGGGCAAATTGAATAGCCATGCTCAACCCTCCTTGCCCGTTTTCTTTCGTTTCTTTTTAACAGCTTAAAAGCCGATCAAAGTTACGTTCTTTATTCCTGGTTTGAGTATAGCGAAAACACGCGCATTGGTACAATGCATATTGCGTAGATTTCAAAAATGGGGTTTAATGACTTATTAACTTTTGTGCCTTAGTTGTTTTTTATGTCGGTTCCTGGGAACCAGTGAGGAGGGAAAATGCGCTACCAAAAGAACTATGATCATTTCTTGAAGGAAGAGAAATTAAGAAAGAGAAAAATTGCCCAATTCATAAAGATTGGGGAGATCGCTGAGAAGGCAGGAATAGATCAACTAGAACCAGAAGTACTTATGAGCGCTTTTCATCTCCTGGCGCAAGCTAAAGATAATTTCCAGGAATGGTACAAAAGTGGGTATGACATGTTACGAGAAAATAACATCATTACCTATATCCCTGTAACCCATAAACCAAGCCCTGACATACTGACCACATTAGGTACATTTAAATTCTACTTCGATCCCTTCCAAAACCGTTTCTTTGGTCCAGCGCACAATAAAGAGAAAGCAGAAATAACCTTAAATAGAATGAGCTAGGTCATTATTAACGACCACTATATTCTTGCCATCAAACACATACCCACAGGTGTGGGTATACGTATAAAAACGTGTTTGAAGTTGGTGATAATAATGAGACTATATATCATTTAAGTGTAAGTGGGTAGAAAGAAGTTCTGGAAGAAACGCACTTCCTATTTTCTCCTCCAACCAATCTTCGCCCGCATCTATGAATACACTTATATTGTCTTTGATAAAACTAACAGCACACCATTTATTGCCTGTTTTTACCTTTTATGCAGGTTATACTTGAACACATGTGGTACCAATATTGTTTGTAACAATCTGGACCCCTTCTATATTTGAATTGTACGACTTTACAACCTGTTCAATGTGGTATTGATAGTTATTGGTTAAATACTCCAATTGATACCTACTTGCACACTCAATAAATAGTTGGTTATCAAATAATCGAAATTGAGATCGCTGCAACCAAGATTTGTAATCAGCAGCACCAATTGTATCAATAATACTCAAACGTAAATTAATACAATCAACCGATTCATTAAGCAGCATAACTTCTTGGTTCAACTCACATATGGCCGGTTTGGTTTCCTCAGCTAATATTACTTTTGGAACAATCCATCCTTTATCAAGGGCTTTTTCAAAAAAAGCTACTGGATTTTGCACTTTCTGTTTTGCTGTATTAACATGATGCACATAAAAATCAATTGCACATTCCAGGTCCTTTTCTGAGTATTCTTTTATAATTTTCTCAATAACACGATCTGGAAAACCCAGTTCTTTAATCCTGGGAAATAGCCTATGTTCGTGAAGTGAGGATACTTGTCCACTATCGTTCCCCTTCCTTTCTGTGATAAAACGAATTGACTTTATCACACGTTTCTCAACTCTTTCCTCAACAATGACGCGTATATCAGATTTTTCATTAATCTCTGACACAGCAATAGACATAACTTGATTGCGAAACAACGCATAACGCTTTTCATAACATGTTCCTATTAAATCGAGAATTTTCAAAATTTTATCGTAAGAAATCCACTCAGAAACAGCTTTATCCTGGCGTTTGATACTTAAATCTCCGCAAATAATTTCCCATACGATCAGGGCATATTTGTTCGTTAATAACTTCTGCACTTCCATATTCAATTTTGCATAAATATTGGGAGCAGAAAGTACACCCTGCAGAGAAAGCGAATAAGAATAAAAAATATCACTTCCCTTGATTGAAATATCGGCTAAAAGAGTAGAAGCCGTCCATTTATTTTTATTGTCTACATCCAAAATATTCCATTCAACCTGCGTACGTGCAAGCTCTTTGAGTTTCTCTTTTAGTTCTTCATTTGTATTGCTATTGTCTGACCATCCAAGTGCATCCTTTAATTCCTTAATAGAAAGCTGATGTATTCTATCTTCGTGCATATTTCTGATTGCATTTTTTAAAAGGATATTATATGTTTTTCGCTGCATCATTGTTAATGATGAACTACTATGAACAGCTGACAAATGTTTATGAAGGATATTACTGGTATCTTTATTAGCTAGAATTGGGCTGTGCATTAAACAGTGATATTATTGCCTTTTCAAGATTGAGTTTAGACGGTTAAGGAATAAAAGAAAAGCACTATGAAAAAGCCAAAGACAGGATTAACTAAGATAAATTAAATAAATTACAAGACCCCTATAGAAGACAGTATTATTATAAACTATGAAAACTTTCACTGGCTCTATCAAAACTTTCGCTTGGGACTATGAAAACTTTCACTAGCTCTATCAAAACTTTCGCTTGGGACTATGAAAACTTTCACTGGCTCTATCAAAACTTTCGCTTGGATCTACGAAAACTTGCAAAAAGATCTATGAAAACTTTCATTTCAATGACGAAACACATTGATTTTATTGGTGTTTACGTTTTCTCTTAAATACATAAAATATTAAAAACTGAGTGAGTGTTTTTATTCTTTTATTCGAAAAACAATTTCAGTTTCTACTTCGGGAGAATAACGTACTCCCCCATTCTCTAAAAATTCAATTCCTTTGGATTCTAAATATAATCTTAAACGGGAAATGGTTTTGAGCTGTGAGTCTTTAGGAATAGATTTGAGCTCGCTTGATTCAAGTTTGCAAAGTGCATTAATAGCAATTCCAGTTTCATCAGATAAAGTATGTAGTGGAACATCTAAAGCACGACGGGCTGCCTTCAACTGAAAAGTAGTTAGATTTCGTGTTAGAATTTTACTCACAGTTTTAAGTTATTCATAGAAAGATCTAATACTTTAGATTATCGGGTTTTTAATGAAGATCAAAATTCCGTTTTCCAGAAAAGTATTCTTTTCGCTAAGATTTTGATAATTATCACCCTTTTGAAAAATAAATACCATACGATACCATATCATCATAAAAATGACCACAATAGGTTTTAACCGCTGCTTTGTGCTAAAAGCAGAGGAAATTGTAGGCAACCTTAGCTTAATGTCGTACTTGATTGTTAATAAAGAATATGTACAATTTCTACAAAATATTAAACAATACATACAACTTGCACAGCAACGAGCTCACTTTGGAATCAACCAAGAATTGATATTTTTATACTGATGTATAGGTTCAAAAATCTTAAAACACAAGCAAGAATTAGAATGGGGAGCGGAAGTGATTAAGCTGCTTGTGGCTGATCTTAAACAGACCTTTCCAAAGATGCGGAGATTTTCGCCTAGAAATCTTGTTTATATGCAAACTTTGGCCTCACGTTTTAACGAAGATGAATTTACGCAACAAGGTGTTGCGCGTTTACCATGGGGACATATTACTTACGCACTTGTTAGCCAAGGCAAAAGATTATCCTATTATGTGTTGGTATATATACAAAAAACTGTAGAAAATGGTTGGTCACGCAATATTTTACTGATGCATATAGACAATCAATCCCACCTAAAGCTTGGGGTGGCTCAAACAAATTTTTCTACCACACTACCTTCACCCACCTCAGATCTAGCACATGAATTAATTAAGAGTGAATATAATTTCACTTTTCTTGGTTTATCAGAGCGAATAAATGAACGAGAGCTTGAAAAAAGATTGGTGGATCATATCAAAGATTTTCTTTTAGAGCTTGGAGCGGGTTTTGCTTACTTGGTAAATCAATATAGGATGACTGTGGGACAAGAGGTGTTTTTGTTAGATCTGTTATTCTACCATACAAAGCTTCATTGCTATGTAGTGGTAGAACTGAAAATAGGCAAATTCAAACCAGAATATATAGGTCAATTAAATTTTTATTTAACGACGATAGATAAGACGCTCAAACAGCCAAGCGATCATCCAACATTAGGTCTACTGTTATGTCAGCAAGCAGATCATATGGTTGTAGAGTATGCTTTATCAACTATTCAGAATCCTGTAGGTGTAGCGCAATATCGTACTGTTACTGAAGAACTACCAAAAGAGTATGAAAGTCTTTTGCCTTCTCCACAACAATTCCAACACTTACTTGATCAGGTAAATCAAAAAAAGCGCGGAAAATAGCCTAAAGAAAATTTTTATTATTTTGTAAAATTATAATTTTGTTAAAAGCGTGTTTTGTTAATGTGCAAAATGGCAAAATGTGTATTTATGTGTTTTGCTAAAAAATTAATTTATAAAATGAAGGTTTTATAAAAACTAAAAACATTAAATTTATAATTTTATAAAAACACAAAAATATTGATTTTGTTTTTTGTAAATTGGTAAACTAACACAATGTATATTTTGTTGTTTTATTAAGTGTCAAAAGTCATTGTGCTTGCAACATCGAAAGGCGGAGCGGGAAAGTCAACATTAACACGCAGCTTGGCATGCCATTATTACAATGTGAACTGCAACGTGGCTGTGATTGATGCTGATCCGCAGGGCAGCATTGTCAACCGTCACGATCTGAATGGACCCATACGGGATTTGCCGGTTTTTTGTGATCCTGAAGAATCTGTGCATGTGTTAATTGAAGAAAAACGAACAGAATATTCTCCTCTTCTTGTAGATACGGGTGGATTTAGAAATCGCACAACGGTCATGGCCATTTTGATGTCGGATCTTGTTCTGATTCCATTGAAACCTTCGTCTGATGATGTGGCCGGCGCTGTCGAAACGTGTCGTTTGATTAAAGAATTGAATGATACGCCCGAACGACGTGATCACCCAATCCTTTATAAATTGGTATTGACCATGTCGCAAAAGGGAACCGTGATTGCCAAACATGTCCGAGATGAGTTGGAAGGGCAAAATTACCCCTTGCTGCGGGCTGAGCTTTACCATCGCGTTTCTTATCCAGAATCTGCCATTAGGGGGCTGGCACCTAATTTAATGGATCCAGAGGGTGCAGCAGGTCGAGATGTGGCATCAATTGTTCAAGAAATTAATGAGGCGTTGAAATGAGCAAAAAACTTGAGTCGATTTTAAACACAATGCCACACGCAACCGCTGCAAAGAGGACAGAACCACGGATGCAGATGCAACCACCGCAAAAAGCGGATGCCTCAAAATTAGAAGTGCCGACTGTCATGCCAGTAGATGAAAAACAGGAAAGAATCGTTGCGATAATTCCTTACAGTCTTAAGCGTGAAATCAAACAATATTTGGTTGATCATCCCGGAGAGACAGAAAAGACGGTATTGCTAAAAGGGTTAAAATCACTGGGATTTTCAGTTTCAGAAGCATACCTATCCGACCTGCGCGGAAAAAAACAATAAAATAGTAATTTTACTATTTATCATTTTTATTGTTTTGTTAAATTGTTGTTTAACAATTTTATTGGGTAAAAAATCAAGTGAGGGTATTCCACTCAAAAGCAGATCTGAATAATAAAGCAGAACAGTGGTAAATCCTAATTGACTGGCTCAGAAACACCTGAGCGTTGGGGGAGTATAAGTACATACGATTTGAGTAGAATTTTATACAGTGAACACAAAATCAGAGTTAGTGAAATATCCTCATTTTATAAAGAGACAACCACCTTTAATCTTAGAAGCACAATCCCTATTTCACACATTATTTGCGTCATTATTATCAAAACAATTGAGGGCAGGAATGCAAGAAGCAGAAATTGACGTTAATCTACATCGCAGGGAAAAATAATGATTATTTCTGTCCTTACGGCTTGAATGACAGCTTTCTTTGACTTATTTTTATTGTGTGCTGTTGATTAACTAAATCTTTGTTTCCGCTCCAGTCTTATCCCTTACGTTTTAATCAAGCTTTTAAAATATATCTAGTCTATTGGATAGGCATGAGTATATTTCTGCTAATAACAGGGGTACTGATTTATGGGTTAATCAAAGTATCACTTTTTGATTTCTCTTTTAATGAGAGTAGGGTAGGTGGGCTGTGTGGATTTGTTACCAATATTTTCTGTATTTTGTTTGCTGTATTCCTGTTATTCATTTGTATGTGGTGCAGTCGTTTGATTCTTTCAGAATCGTTGATGCGAACTTATAAAGATTTTCAAATTGTTTCTCCACTTCCTTTTATCCCCTGGTCATGGTTTTTCCTGTTTTGTTTTCTTCAAAGTGTTTCTTTTATTTTCTGTATTTTTACTGGACCTGCGTTGATTAAATATATGGTGAAACGGCGGGTTGATATTTACACGGTGTACCGCAGAGTTTCTGATTCTGATTGAAAAGAATGGTTACCCATATAGCAGAAGCCTTCTTACATTCGTGCTAGCTATTCCAGTACTTTCTCCCACAGTTTCTGTGGATAAGTCTGTTGATAACTTCTATAAATCCCTCATGTTATTAGTTTTGAGGGATAGTCTGAAAGGGTAGGGGATTGCTATGTGTTGTTTGAAAACCTTACGGCACAGGATACGGTCCAATAGCGTGGATAGTGGGTTACTATCAAATCTGTCGTTAGTTCTTGCATGCGTATCACGGGAATACGCCGTGTGTCTTTAGCATAATTTTGGACACTGGCCGATAGGATAATATCAATTTTAGGGGAGACCTTATAGGCTACGCCTGTATTTAGCCCAATGCCCATTTTATACATGGCAAATTCTTTCGACAGAGATGAACATTGAATGGGAGGTAGAGGATCAACTTGATACGTTAATAGGAAATGTGTACATAAAAGCTGTGCCCCAAAGAAGGGCTGGATTTTAGAGTGGGAATTAAACGCGATATATAACCCACTTTGCAACGCAAAGTTTTGCGTTAAGGCGTGTGCTCTTTTAAAACGTGAAAATACAGGAAACAAGCCATTTTGAGACATAATGAATTTTAAATTTTTCTGATCATGCTTAAAAGGTGTTTCTGTATTATCTAGTGTGCCCGTAATGGCAGATGTGCGTGTGATACAGATAGTATGAAATGATGGCATAATGCCAAAATCAATGCCAAGACAATAGGGGGATGATGGTTGATACTGATAACCCATACGTAAATCGGCAAAGCCACTCTTGGCCTGTGTCCACGATTGATCTAACCCTGTTGCTTGATTAACCCCAAAATCTTTTTCTTTATAAACACCTTGGGTAGAGTGGCGTAAAAAACCATTCAACACACCTATACCCATTTGCCCGTACCATGTGCCATAAGCCCACGAAAGTACAAGCATGATGGACATTAATGAGCATAAGGCGTTTTTACTTGATAAACTATTATTTGATTTTTTCGAAAATTAATGCAATACATTGCTTAAATGCACTGATAGTTTTATCGCGCAGAGGTAGACGATGTTTTTTTTATTAACATGTACATGGGCCGTAACGGATCTTACATTAAATGAAATACCGAGCTATGTTGCCCTGCATGGGGGTGCGACTGATGTAACGCAAACGCCACTATTAACGGTAGAACAACAACGCATAAAACAACTTGAAGATGATTATCATGCTTTGCTTATTGCTGATGCAGATAAGCAGAATGAAATCTTGCAGTTATTACTTGAAAAGGAGCTTATGGGTAAGTTTTTATATAGGACGCACAAGAACATGCTGGATTTAAATATGCCTGCCGTGACTAATCAGTTGGCTGCTGGATCTGCTAGCACCCTATCGACATATACACGTGTTAATTACCTGGACAATGAGGTAGCAAAGACAATGTTTGTTATGTCAGAAGGTATCGTTGAGTTTATACAATACCTGGTGGCAAATCCAAATATTACAAATGTCCAACAAGTATCACTTTCTGGTATTAATCCTACGAATATTACGGCAAAGCTATCCTAATCCATCATTTTATCCTATACGAGCTGCATTCCTTTTTTAAAAATTAATCAAATATTAACTAGATTTATTTATATACCTATATGTTGAAAAACAGAGTATATAGTTATGTTATGGAGTTTATTAGGCAGCAGTTTTGTTGATGGTGGTGACAAGTTGGCTGCTATAAAGAGGCAGATCCAACAAAATAATGAACAAAAAAAACAAAATCGTGAACGCCAAGGACGGGTTGATGTAGAGAATGAAAGAGTAAATGAAGAGAGATTGACAAATTTGGAGCAGCTTAATCAGGAAGAAAGACAAGCGATAATGGATGCTAAAAAGCAGTTTCAACAGAATAAGAAAAAACAAAAAGAGGATGCAATACAAGAGATCCTTGATCAAATAACTGCATTAACTGCACGTATTAATGAGGCAAAAGATAAAGCGGGTACAGATTTAGAGGAGTTTAAACAACAGGCAGAAAGGATACTGACAGATCAATTTAATACATTAGCAGATGAACTCACAACTCACAAAACAGCATCAGAAGAGGTGATTGAAGAAATTAATAAACTGATTGCTGAACTACAACGCAATGATAAAATTCAGGTTCCATTTCCGCTATCACCTACTACAGAAAAGACACTGATCAGTATGATCAGTCATATGATTGCTGCTAGTCATGATGAAGGGGAAATAACTACTGCATTGAATATGTTCATCAGAAAGCTTGAAACAGAGCATACAGCAAACATGCAAGAATTGGTGTCTACCCTACCTGAAGATATTGGGAATCAGCTAACAAATTTATTGAAGGATGAATTCAATGCAGTGCTGACGAAAACAGAGGATACAAAAAACATCCTCATAGAACAGATAAACGCAATTCAGGCAACGAAAGAGACTACTATTGCTGAGGTTGATACAAGTACAACAGGGACAGAGACAGACCAAGCCATAAATACAGCGATCAAAGCCTTGCTTAAAAAATTGACAGATTTTAGTGCGTTAAAAGAGGTACGGCAGTTTGCCTACGACAAGGCGCACAGGAGGTATCAACAAAACCTCCATGCGTTATTTAAATAAGTATGATTATTATCCTATTCTTTTCCTTATATGCCGTGGGTGATCGGCAAAATATTTTAGATAGATTGAAAGAACATAGGGAAGATCTTGAAGCCAGAAGAAAAGCTATTCAAGAAAAGGGAAAGGTTAGGGAAGCAGAAGAAGATCATGCACGACCGGAGGTACAGCAAGCTTATCAAGATTTAGATATACTTATTAATGGATATGCTATCCAAACACTTGAAAAAGAAGCATTGTTAATCCAACACGAAGACACCATCATCAGGGTTACAGCAGAAAATGCCGTATTAAGGCAACGGATACAAGAACTTGAAGCAGCTCTAAAGGATCTGGAGATAGACTATCCAACACCAGATAATTCTCTTATCAACCACCTACAGAGGCAGTTTGAGGAGACTAATGCACAACTTGCCGCTGCTACTGAAGAGATTAAAGCCCTGGAAAAAGACAATCAAAATTTGGAACAAGCGCTGAGCGTCATGCAGCATGCAAAAAGAATGCTTGAAGCCATGAGATATAAGGAACAAGGGCTGGTTATACAAGCGGATCAATTTAAAAAAGAAACAGAAGCACTAAAGGTGACTAACGCCGATTTGCTGTCAGAAAATGAACACTTAAGGACGACAAATCATACCTTAATACGAAATACAGCTATACAGACGCGGCGAGTGGCAGAGTTAGAAAAGAAAATGGCAACAGAAAAGGAAGGGTATGATTATCAAATACAGCAACTTGAAAGGCGCAAAGAAGACGAAATCTGTACAAGCGAAAAAGTATATGTGGACGCATTAAAAGATCTACATGCTCAAATTCATGCATTAGAAGAACAAGTAATACACTACGTAAAAACGGTTTCCCAAGCAAAAGAAGAGGCGAGTAGATATGCAGAGCAGGTAGGAAAAGTCAACCTTGAAAATAATACGCTTCGACGAGAACTTATGGCATCAAACGAAAAACTTAAACAAACTGAGGAGTGGTTAACCGATAGTGCAAAAAAAGAACGGGAGGAATTAATAGAAAGGGCCCAACAAGAACAACGGTTGTGGGACGAACAGAAAGCGCAAGATTTAGCAGAATTAGAGTATGTGTACCAAATGGAACTTGACGGCACCCTGGCTATGCAAAAGAAAATCTTTAATGTCTTAGCGCGGTTTTTTGGGGAAAGAATAAAACAAAATGGCTCTTATAAATCGCTTGATGCAAATACGCCCGTTATACTGGCAGCCTTTCATCATCAATTTCCCAATATATTAACAGTAGATCAGGCGAAACAATTATTTGAATTAATAAAAAACCATATGAAAGGCCGTTTAACAACTATAGAACCAAATCGCTATGATTTTGCTACACAGCTCCAGCAGAACAGACAAGTTAGACAGTTTTCTTCACCAAACCAAAATTCTACGCCTACACGTAGGCAACTTTCTTTTTCGTCAAGTACGACTACTACCCCCATAAACCGTGTAATAAGTGGTGAGACTGATTCATTACAACAATCTCCATTTAAGTTGCTTGAAGTAAATACACCAACGAATAGACCTAATCAACCTTTGCTCTATACGCCCTAAGTGTTGGTAGATAATACCTTTATTAGTCTTTTGCCCTATAACGTGCCTTGAAGAACAAAAAAACTGAGTGTGAAATTGGCGCCCCTATTATAAAAATTAAATATTTTGATGTTTGTCGCTTGTGTGAAAGAGCTGCAACAGTGGAAAAAGCGAGAATAACATTAAAGTAGTATTGAATAGGCGAAATAGCTTTTTCCACTTTTGCACGCTTTCCATAGCTGCTTTGTGGAACAAAGCATAAGGGTCCTGCAGATTGAGGTGCTTATTCATATTTTCGAGATCTTGGGTGTAGTTTTTTAGTTTCTGCCGTTCTGGACAGGGAGTGATAACGTAAAAATTTTATTTATTATTTACTAAAATATAAATTTTATTTAAATTTAAATATATAAATTGAAAATAAATTGACATAGAGTTATAATAATTCTACAGTCCATGTGAACAAGCTCATATGTTGGTCAGTAGTGATAGCTTCCTGAGTACTTTCTATTTCTTATTCACCCTAAAACCTCATTTTCTCGTAATTGAAAGGTTCAACTCATAATGTGCATGCTTGGTTTTTTCTTACTATGGGCTGATATTAAACCGGCCTACATTGGTAGACAACAATATATCAATACAAATCCACTGATGGGTGCGCACGCAGACTCGTGCCAGGCAGCCACAGAAGTGATGCAGAAGTTAACTGATACAGCACGGGAACCTTTAGAGGCACCTGAAGACCTATTTGGACGGTCTGATTTGTTTGAAGGTTACCTCATCCACCGGGCTAAGGTCCATGAAGACCATATGATTATGGAATTAAGCAAAACAACAGATGAACCAACCCATGCCCGTAAGGCGCAGTACCGCCTGGTGTTAAAACACACCTGGGAAAAAGCCACACACTATACACATCAAGCCATTGAGGTCGTCAGGCAATCTATCAGTACCATCCTAGACGCATTGGAGGAAGCCAAAAAATGGATGAGGTCTCACACATACGGTCGTTCCTCTCACCATCGAGAACGAATCCAAAAAAAAACAAAAGAAACCTTACTGGCAGAACTGAAAGCCCAAAATCCTGAACAGATTGAATTTATTGAACACACTCTCAGTCCACAACTGGAACAGACCTGGCATATTTATCGTTCTCAAGGCATAGACCATTGGACACCTGCTCAAATTCAAAGTTGGAAGACTAACCTGATAAGCCAACCCAACCGCCAACATAAAATCAGTGAAGTGCTGGCCGTTCTTATGCGTGTCACCAAATTGGCTTATAACTATGTCCCCCATGATACCCAACTGTTAAGTGTACTCTCTTTCTTACACCAAAAAGGCAAAGGCCAATTCCTTCAAGTTAAAACCGGTGAAGGTAAATCCTTAAGTGTGGCCATGTTAGCTGCCAGTAAAGTGCTGTTAGAAGATAGTCCTGTTGATGTGTTGTCCAGTTCTGAAGTGTTGGCAGAACGTGATGCCACTGATGAGCAAGCAGGACAAAAAAAGTTTTATGACCTCTTGGGGATTACGGTTGGTTTTAAAGACCATTCCAATGTAGAAGCGGTAGCTTTTTACCAAAACCATCAGGTGATTTATGGGGATATGACCCAGCTTTTGGGTGATGTATTACGCCAATCCTATAGGGGAGAACCTACACGTGGTAATCGTCCTTTTTCTACCTTGATTATTGATGAAGTGGATAGTTTGCTCGTGGATCGGGTGGACAATATTTGCCAGCTCACCACCCCCCTGGCTTGCAGTGAAACCTTATTACCCTTTCTGCAATTACTGTGGTTGCAGCTGAACCAATTAGAGATTACGTCTAATCAATCCCACACAATTAATACCATCCTAGAAGAGTTTTGCGAAAGCTTATTGGATGGCACCAATAGTCAGTTTCAATTGCCCATGCCGCCCTTTTTGAAGGTGTTTGTACGGTTACAAATCCCTCAATGGGTACGTACTGCCAGAAGGGCTCAACAGATGCAGCATGGAGTACAATACCTTTACTACAAAGACGAGGATCCTGATAAACCCGGTACCATTAAGATTGTGGATCATGCCCATACCGGTGTTATCCAAGAAAACATGTTATGGGGGGACGGACTACACCAATTTTTATTGCTTAAACACCAGGGTTACATTTATCCAGAAACACTCACCAGTTGTTTTGCTTCTATGGATACCCATTTATCCCGTTACCAAAAGAACATTTTCGGTTTAACTGGTACTTTGGGTGATGAAACCACACGCCAGTTTATTCAATCAGCCTATGGGGTTTCCCTGTTAGATATACCTACCTATGCGCCAAAACGGTTTACCGAATACCCAGGGATAGTTTGTGCGGACCTAGTGGAATGGAAAAACACGGTCATCCACCACATTGAAGAAGCAACACGAAAAGGGCATATCGTATGGGTGGTCAACGAAAGCATACAAATGTGTCATTATTTATTCCAATTCTTATCGCCTCTGTATGCACAAGGTCAGCGTTATCTCTATGACCGCAATGAGTCAACCCCAGGTATGACGACAGAATTCAAGCCTTTAAACCCCGGGGATGTGGTGTTGACGACCAACTTAGGGGGTAGAGGTACTGATATCCTTGTTGATCACGTGATTGTTACATCTTTATCGAATGCTCGTGTTAAAGACCAAGCCATGGGACGTGCTGCCCGTCAAGGTCGGATTGGCAGTGGGCAGGTGATTGCACTGGACAAACAAGCACAAACCTTTGATCAGCTTCAAACCTTACGCACCCATGAAGAAAACCAGCGGATTGAACACCTACATCATGAGGTATTGCCTCATGTCCGTTTAATAGATCGCCTCTTTAATAAGGTCGATACCACTATGGGGTCGTTATTGCAAAATATCCCCTTAGCCCAACATCCTGAGTCAGGGAAAATACGCCAAATCGATCAATTATGGGCCTTGCAATACCATCGCTTGAGGTACTATAAAACACACCTTTATCAGCAATGGCAAAAAGATCTCAGTAGGCAGTTGGATGAATGGGGTTTAACCCTGGGACAAGGTGGTGACCGTGTGGGGCAAACGGCCCTGCAGTCATTATATACACTGGCACAGGGGGCAACAGAAGAAAAAATAGCCCCTACTGCTGATGCACTTAAATCCCTTGTCGTTTCCCACCTTCTATCACAACAAAGTACGTGGACAAAGGCAGAATTGGATGCCTTTTCTGCTGAGTATGGGGATAGTCGTCATGTGCCCGATGCTCTTCTAGAAGCCCTCTGTCATGTCACCCAATGTACTTATGTGTGTATTGACCATACAGGCGCTATGCGTGTGGCACGCTACCCCGATGACGATGCGCCTGTGATTTGTTTAGGTCGGATTGTGGGACAATCTATCACCCCTGATCTGAGTGTGTTGCAACCTTTATACCCCTCTATACAGTGTACACCCCCTTCACCCATAGCGACTTCTCAACTAGTACCTACCTTATATTTAGCGTCCTTACGTGAGGACCAAATTTCAGATCAATTACGTAACCATATCCAAACCATACCAGCACTGAGACTATCTTATGAGGAAGAAGCAAATCCCCACCCCCACCTACACCATGTACTTGATCTTATGAAGTGTAAAAGCCAACAGCGTCAGGCAAAACGGCTCGCGCAAGAGGAACAGTATCAATCACAGTGGGTGGAGCACTTTCTTCAAGATATCAAGACCCTTTATGCCTCAGGCGACGATATCCTTATCATACCAGCTGAGTTGGTCAAAAGAGCTAGAACTCAGGGCCCATATCTTGGAGAGCCTTTATTTGAACGGGCTGTCAACATACCTGACGCTTACAAGGCCTTGGTCTATTATAACTGGGCGAATTATAAGATTCGGCATCAAGTCAGTGGCTATAAAGCCAAGGCGCTGGATAAGCTTGAAAAATGCCAAGATACGCTGAATCAACAGCTGCAATTATGGCAATATATTACCGTCTTTGCCGGCGATCACGCTGATCATAATCCCATTGGGTGCCAAGTACGGGGACGTCTTGGGGTATACAAGCGATTTTTGTCTAATATTCAAAGCAATCTGGGAATCATTCAGTCAGCAGGTCCGGAGGATAAGATTGTCATCAATAGTGATGAGGACGTGATTAACTTGGTGGATGTGATCGTGCACTTTAAGGCGCAAGATGCTGTACAACTCAAGAATCAAGGCCTAGATCTGTTAAGTTTTTATGGTACAGTACCGCCAGAACGTTCCTTTTTTGATATTGCGGTCGTCAATGTGTTAGGGGTATTTCAAACACTCATAGGCGGTATCATGACCTCCGCCGGTATTCCCTTTGGTCCCACTGTACTGGCCTCTGGGTTACAAGATATATGGAAAGGGGTAAAAAGCTTATTTACCGGTGTCTTTAGTTGGGAGAACTACTTTATTGATAAAAGCTTTGAGCTCTTAACGGCAGCTGTCAGTCATGTGTATGGGGTAATTAAAGACAATGTTTTAAAAGTCAAAGGTGTGCTTACCAGTTCAGTGACAGCGCAGCGTACCGTCATGGAAACCATTGTATCCGCTGCTAAAACCACGTTGATCAACAATATCACCTCAGAACTGCGTACACGGGCTGTGACCTTTGCTGTTACAGGTGTACGGGATGATATGCAGCAAGCAGTACATGATAAGGTTGAGCAGCTCCTGGCTGAGCCTGTCATAAGAATACACATAGAACATGCTTCCCAGGTAGCCTACTTGCTCGATATGTACCTTTCCCTTTTTCAAAACATGATTGAGCGTATCAAGACACGCGCAGAGGCCCAACAACACGACGTGTATCAGACACTCAGTCATTTGACCAGGACCTGCATGGAACAGCATCACCCTGGATCAGGTTTAGCTAGGGTTGTCAGTAGTATTGCCATGGGGGTGAAAGTGGGACGGCAAGCACAGGATGTAATGCGCTGTGTGGACACCTATATTCAGATGCTGCGTGAAGAAGTCATGATAATGGCTAACAACATTCCTTCTATTGAGCTTTTCTTAGCACAACTCTATACGAAATTTTATCATACCGCGCCCCCCAACATTATCGGTGAGTACGTGTCTTATTTGCGAAACTGTGGCATCTTTGTCGGTCCTCGTCCCTATCAGATACAAAATACACTGGATAATACCGGTGTAAAACGCTATGCCAACCCAGATCAGGCTTTAGCGGCTGTGAAACAAATGTTTCATCAAACAATCAATCAGAATCGTCTCACGGCTTTGGTGTTTGGCAAAGATAACGACTTGAAATTGTTCAAATGTATAGCCAATTTTCTTTATAACATCAATCAAAATGCAGAAGCTGTTTTCTATAAAAGCTTGGTGAAAGCGGCGTTCATCCAAAATGGGACCCAGCTTTTATTTAATAAAACCATCACATTAGCTGACACCTTTGCCAAAGAAAGTATCAGTTTAACCCAGCAAGCATTGCAAAACTTCCGCACTACGGTAAATCAAGTACAACAAGAGCACTTGCAAAGAGAACAACAAAAACAAGAAACTCAAAGCACTGAATCAGCCCAACAAACACCACAATCAACTCAACAACAACGTGCCCCTCGATCTAAAGCAGCTGCACCAAAACCAAAACGCACCCATGGTGAGGCGGACACGGCTTATACACAACAGATGCAAACACACTTGCATATAGGCACACCCGATCACGCGGCAACACTCAGAAATTATTACAGCGGTGTGATTCCTACAGTAAATCAACATAGGAAGGCACGTGCACAAACTCCACCTCCCGATCCAAATTCGTGGCTTAGAAAAACCGGCAGAGAGATTGTGCGGCTTACCCCAGATCTAATTAAAGGTGGCGTGAATTTAATGATACAGACTGTTAGATCTGATATCGCTTGGGTTGCGCAACAATTTCCTAAAACCGCATCAGTCGTTGGTACAACATTACAGAGTGTGAATTATGTAACTTCAGAAGTGCCAGAAACTGCTACGCGTAGATTTTTACGGGATGATTTAGGTTTACCACAAGGATGGGCACAAGATGGCGGGGCGTTTGTCGGGTTTTTCTCAGGAAATCTTGCGTTAGCGCAGGTTGGTAAAGTAGCCACAATTGGCAAATCAGCTTTTGTGTCTAAAGGCGTTGCCGCAACCAATACTGTCGTGAATAAAGCGGCTAGCGCCTCAAAAGCAGCACTTTATAAACTGGATGCACAAGCTGTGGCTACCTTCGATCGTTACGTAGCTAATCTTGCTCAAAAGGTACCAGCTCAGGGTAGACCTTCTGTTAGAGATTTTCAGCCTAAAGTTTATAATCCCAATGCTCCACAAACTTCATTTACTAAACGCCATGATGCTGGGAAAGGAGTTGGGACACAGAAAAGTAGCAGCTCGAGCGCCAGTGCAAACAAAGCTACAGAAAATGTTTCCTTTCCTAAAGGTAGTCATCCTGAACCTCAGATTTCTACTGGACAAAGTAAATCATTAAAGACACAAAAAGCAATTGAGTATGATTTATCAAAAGCTGACCGAGTTGGTAGTGCAATGAAAGATGACATTATGCATAGATCTGCCACTTTTGGTACGAAATTAAATTCGGAGCTCCATAACTTTTCGTGTGTTGGTAAAGATGGTAAAAATTATACACTTTATCAAAGGAAAGGAATAATGAACGAAAAACCTGGTATATTCGAATATGTACAGAATGAAGATGGTAAAATTACCCATCAAAGATTTATAAAAAACGGTTTAATTACAGGAACCCCAAACCAAAAGGTTAAGTAATAATGGTAGCAACAATGAATCTAGAATTTGCTTGTAAAAATATACATTCAATAGAAGATTTATATTTTTTTATGAAACATGGTTTTGTAGGGTTAAATACTGCCAAAGAATGGATATTAACAGATATTAGAAATGGCAATGATCAATTTCTGGATTTTGTTTGGTTACAAGATAAGGATGCACAAGAGATAGATACTTATGTAAAAAATAAAAACCACAATAGTAAAGACAACTTACTACAAAGTATAAATAGAAGAAATTTGATTTTAATTAAATGGCTCAGCTCCCTCGCTATCCCCTATGAGGAATTTATTAAATTAATAGAAGAGTATTATTGTAATGTAGATCATCCTACTGATCTTGAAATATTTATCCCCTATATGCCAATGGATGATAAATACCCTGTTCTTTCTGCTGATACTTTTAAGCAAATATGTAATATGTACCTTGCTAATCCTCCCAGCCACAACTGACAGATTGGTTAAAATGGAAGGAGGTTAACAAGCCATGATAAAAGCAATAAAAAGTAAAGAAAGAAGAATTCAGATTATGGGTACCTTGACAAACTTAGTTGATAAGCATTATCAGGAGAAAATGTGGATCAAAATAGACTCTGATAAGGCTAGTATCTAGTTATTAAATGAAGATATAGAAGAACATAGGCAGCTATGCAATCAACCTTCTTAATTTTACTAAACTTGCTCCTTGTAAATGAGCCTGTTAAAACTTAAAATATGTACAATTCTGTGTGCTGAGGAGAGATTATGTTGAATCTGTGTTTGATGTTCTCTTCTTTAGCACAGGCTGAGTTTATTCAGGTGGGACCTACAATCGTCACACAGAATGCCCGCAATGAAGAGGGCGTGTGTGCTCTCTTATCTGCTATGCCAGCCTTGCGTGAAATAGGAAATCAAGATTGGCGTAGTGTTAATCAGTCAATCGGCACGATGAGTTTTCGTAGTTACCATGGTAGTGTAATGGTCCATAAGTATTGTCTGACGCCAAGAGGCATTATGTGGGAAATTGGTCTACCTAACTATTTGGGGAATATGTTTATTTTTTCAGAGCAAGCTCGTTCTCATTTTTTAGTGGGTCTGACACCTTTAGACGCTGTAAGTCTTGTTTGCCGTGAATTTTTTGATCTTATTGGAGAATGGGTAGCCTCTAAAGAGAACCTAGAACATACGTATAAAAACTTGCCTTTCTCTGCAACAGCTACGCGTAGACGCTTGGCTCACTTATTACGTGAGAAATTTGCGAACAATGAGTTAATGATTACCTTTTATTCACCAAGAAATTTATTCAATATGTGGTCTGTGAAGTTAGAGGCCTTAGAACGACAATGTGGTTTTCATATCCCACTTACTTCTTCTATTAGTGGCTTTAACCCTGTACCCGCAAGAAGACACCTAAGAATGATAGATGCCGCAGAATGGCAAGAAATCATCCCTCTATCTCATCCCTTTTTTCACTTACCTCTACCCGATTTGAGGGCAACAGATATTATCAATTTAGACACAGGGGCACATTTTTCATCCTCGAATACTATGCCAGTTGGTTCACTGCCTACAGTGAGGATTAACACAGAAGAAAATGAGGCAGAACTAAGACGCCGTGCCTCAAGAGGAAGACCAAACTCAGAAGAAGCAGACGCGATACAACGCCGTGCAATTTTAGAAGACATAGAGGATAGGGTTCGCACGCGGTTTAGAACTGCTCTCTTGAATCACAATTGGACCATATTATATAGGTGGTGGGACACTGCGTATATAAGTGATCAAGACCGTGAGGAGGCTTTCAAAAAAGCTGTGCAATGTGCATCCACAGATGGTCCCTCACAAGCTGAAGCCTATCAATGGGTGGTTAGTTGCATTACAGATCCCCATTTTTCTAGTGATATAAAAATTGACACTTATAGAAACTTGATCAGTATAGAAGAGGAAAGAAGAACGAGACATGTTCAGCAACTCATTGTACGATTAAGGGGTCAGGTGCCGATAGAAATCATATCAGAACAAGAAGGATTAAATTTTGATATTATTGAACAAAGATTGGGTAATAATATTTCTGTTGAACGTTTGCTGCAATCCGCATCCTATAGAGTAGGGGAAAGGCGTACTACTATGTGGCCACCAGCGGTAGTAGTGGCTCAACCCCCGATGCAAATTATGTCCGCAGAAGAATATTTTCGTAGGTTTTTTGACGGCACACCTCCGGTTGTGCCCGTTCCTTATACAAGACACAATCTACACCAGGAAACACCTGAACATAGGGTAAGGGCACAAATGGCTCAAGCCACAGCAGTGGCCCATGAAATTCATAATTATACACATACTAACATTGAAGTTACAGATGAGCATGGGAATAACGAGGTACTTTCCATACATGATGCTATCTTTGAAGCCGTTAAACAGCAAGTTAAAGTTAATAGATGGGTTATTTCTCGTTATAGGACTGTTTACTAAAAATTGATGCAGAACTGCTTAAGTTGCGTAATAAAAAAACATCTGATTACAAAAACTCCTCAGTAGAAGCAAGAGAACAGCATATACAAAATATAAAAAAAGATTTTGAAGACAAGAAACAGCAACTTTATCGGGATATGGATGAAGAAGATGAAGCAAACCTGTGCATTATGTGGGCATGGGTAACACAAAAATACCCCCATAATGTGGATACATGGTTAGATCTATGGCTGGGAGAATCGGCTCATGCTTATGAGAGTGCAAACTCGGGTAGCTGTGATGCTGGTTTTACCGAAAGAATATCAATGGCAGCTCGTGGTTTAGGTGATGAACAAATTGCTGAGATGGTAAGGCCTGCTGAAGAACTGCTAACACTCAAGATGAAGGCAAAGAATTTAGAAGGTAATCCCAATATACCTGACAATCAAAAACAGTGGATCACTCTTTTAGTACAACTGGGTGGTGCCAACAACTTAGAGGGTGCACAACAAAAAGTAGCAGATTGGTGGGAAGGTGAGAGGACATTTGCTACAGATCATATCCGTCTCTACAAAAGGTGTGATCAAAGCTGGATCAATACAATGGATGGAGCAACCGTTGCGGCTATGTTGGAGAACCTAGAAGAAAATCAGGTGCAAGGCTTCCTTGATGCTATTAAGCCTGTGGTAACACAACAAGAGACAACTGCTTCTCCTCAACCAGAAGATCCAATGGAAGAGATTCGCCGTCAACAGCAAGCAAGATTTCTAGCACAGAGGAATCAGCAACAGCCTGCAGTCACAAGTACAACTACGTCTCAAACCCAATCTAATCCAACTGTTACTTTTTATAACGCCCCACTGTTTTATCACAGATTAGATCGAATAGATCTAGCAGCATTAGAACAAATTTATGCCACTTATAGTTCTTTGAATACAGACCAACCTTTTAATGAGTGGATGCGCAGTAACACACTTACTAATAACGTTGAGGCTTTTGCTGTACTTCAGCAAGAATATGAAAATATCCCAAGAAATGAACGTGATATCTGTACGTTCTATGAATTTTTACGTCTACAAACAACCATTATAGAAGATCAGGAAAATGGTACACCTGTTGTTTCTGTAGGGCTAAATTTATTAGAACGATTGTCTACACACTGGCAATCTCATAACATGCATTTTGATCAATGGTTTAAACGGGTTATAGCCCCACAAGCATCGATCTTACCTATTTTAAATAAGGTGCGTCTTGCTTATGGAAATCTTGATAACCTAGACTGTTTTTTTTATGACTTTTTACTATTTTATGCTGCTTTCCAATGGGATGATTCTACTAATGGTGGTGAGGTGCGTGTTGATTTTACTGTACTAGAACACTTATTAAACCGGTGGACAAACAATACTGCTTACCAGACTGATGACGCTGTATTCGAAAATTGGCTTGTAAAGTTGAGTACATTCAATAACAACCTCCACCAAAAATTTAGTACCCACTGGATGCCTTACTACACCACTTACTATAAAGCTCATTATCCTACTGAAAACTTCATAGAATTTTTAAAGTACCAACAAAGGTATGAAACAGATAGGGACGCACAGGTGGAACGGGATAGCTTATATGCCCAATTCTTACAAAATTAACTTTTTACAAAAGGCGCATACTGTTAAAATTTATACTTTCATGTAATAGATTTAGCTGTATCTAACAAAAAGGCATAATAAGATGACGAACAGGCAAAATGTAAAAAGTTGTAAAAACATAACTACCGATGCGCATCAACGGAAAAAAGATTTCCACAGTGAAACTAAAATAGGTCAGTTAATTAATGCCCACAAAAAGAGTCGCTACAGGTGTCGAGATTATTTGATATTGCTACTCATGTAGCATCATGGCTAACTGAAGATAATATTCAAACTAGATTCCTTGTTCAATTAGTAAAATGAGATGTGAAGTTCACTTAAATATTTTATTTGATATTGTTGTTGG
>JADMIO010835378.1_pt1 | contig 41668 bp, 46 predicted proteins | sample 8958161 | NCBI WGS metagenome assembly JADMIO01 (sample SAMN16585339, study PRJNA669376) | soil metagenome | isolation source: Crop rotation soil | place: USA: Cullars Rotation, Alabama | collected 2011 | reverse complement strand
CGACAACTTGTCCACGTGGAATTCTAAGCTTAGGATCCCAATGTGCTGGAAAGCCACCGGATTCGGCGTCACTGAGCCGCCGCTACCTCCGAATCCGCCATTATTGTTCACTTCCTCCCACGTTCCGACCCGTCCTGTTCCGTATTGCCAGACGCCGGTCATGTCCGGCTTCCCATCGGCGGCGCGGGGCACCGGCGGATATTGCTTCGTCGAAGGCTTCTCGTTAGCCTTACCCTTTCCCTGAGCCAAGGCCTCTTGAGGAATGAACCCGACACTCACGCCTGCCCACGCCGCCAGCAAACAAACAAATACGGATCTCTTCATGGCAGCTCCGGTTACTTCTGAGGCACCGCGATGGGAGGGGCATTGCCCCCGTCGCCCGTTCCCGCCGGCGGACCGAAGAACAACTTCTTCCCGTCCGCAAAAGTGACTTCTCGCGAATGACCCCATTCCGTACCGTCGCGAGCGCGCCAGCCGGAGACGGTGATCGTGTCGCCTTCCTTCAGGGTCACGTCCTTCTTCCAGCCCGATCGATACAGCACGTTAGGCGGGAATCCCTCGAATTTCCAGTTGGCGACCTTTCCGTCCTTGTCCTTCACGTCCATATAAAGAAAGCTGTGGGGATTCTTCCATTCGACCTTGGTGACGACGCCGGTCAGAGTGATGGGCTGGTTTGCGTCGTATTCCGCGCCGAACGAATGGTGCGCCCACAGCGGCGCCGAAGCCGCTATCAGGATCGCTGTCAGGCTAAGTCGCTTCATGACTGGTTCTCCGTAAACAACGGTAGACCGGAGAGGCATTCGGGTCAAGCGGGTGTTCAATCTATTGAACTCGATTCGGGCGGGCTGCTATGGTGAATCGTGGCCGTTGCGACAAATTCGCTGGACCGCGCGCTCGCGCTGCTCAAGACCATCGAGCAGACGCCCGGGGGAATGAAGAACGCCGAGATCTGTCGCGTCCTCGATATACCCAAGAGCACATGCAGCTACATCGCGGTGAGGCTCGAACGTGAAGGCTATCTGCATCGTGACGAAGCCACGGGCCGGTTTAGAATCGGACTCGCGCCAGTTGCTTTGGCGTATGGCGCGCTGCGAGAGCTGGGTGTGCGCTCGGTCGCTGAGCCGGCGCTTTACAAGCTTACGGGCGCCACCGGCTTATCTGCGGGGATCGGAGTTCTGGAGCGCGGGCGAGTGCTTCTGGTCGATCGCGTGGAGGGGCCGGGTTTCGTGAACCAGGCGATCGAAGCAGCGGAGCGCGGCTCGCGCGCGAGGCAGCGAGGAACGTACCTGACGCGCGCCCAGCGAGACGTCGGCCGCGAGCTGCCGGTGCATTCGACCGCGCTCGGCAAGGTGCTGCTTGCGTATCTCTCGCTCCAGCAGGTACGGGAGGTGCTGGCAAAAGCCGGGCTCTCGCGGAACACACCGCGGACGATCGTGTCGAAATCGAAGTTCCTGGCCGAGCTGGAGCAGGTCCGGTTGCAGGGGTATGCGCTCGCAGACGGCGAGGCGTATCTGGACGTGCGAGCCCTAGCGGCACCGATCTTTGACGCCGCCCGCTCGGTTCGAGCGGCAGTGTCCGTCAATGGAGATCCGAGAGCGCCGGTCTGGAACGACCTAAGAGAACTCGTCAAGTTACTGGCCGAGGCGGCACGGGATATTTCGGTCCGAAGCCGGTACTAAGGGGGCAGGCCCTCGGCCTGCGGCGGCCTCCCAGGCCGCCTCCGTCTGTTTCTCGCAGCTGACCAGCCGGGCTGTGGAGTCCCGCGCAGGCCACGGGCCTTACCCCCGAAAACTTAACGTAAGAACTTGCCGAGCAGCCCCGTAACGTCATCCATCACTGAACCATCGCGGTTCTGATCGAGCAGCGACCCTAACAGCCCGCCGCCTTGTGTACCTCCACCGACCGCGGCCGCGCTCGCGTTGTGTTTGCTCAATCCGCCCATCACCATGGCCGCGACCACGGGCAGCATCTGCTTCAGCACGTCCGCGCCAATGCCGGTTTGCGCCGCTGCCTGATGCGCCACCGCCCGGCTCGCGTCTTTGCTGCCCAAAATGTGACCAAGGATTGAGTTTCCATCCTGAGTGACGGCATCGTCCGCGAGCGTGTCGGGGTTATCCAGATACCGAGAGTGATTCCCGGTACTCAGCGCTCCGAGGAGGGAGTCCAAGCCGCCCCCTTGTGAAGTGTTCCTTTGCAGTCCGTTCATCAAGGCCGGGAGCAATTCTCCAATCGCGCTTCCGGTCTGCTCGTTCGAGAGGCCGAACCGCTGGCCAACCTGTTGCACGGCACCGCCGCCTGAGGCATTCATCAGCATATCCAGGATGGGATTCATAACTCGTCTCCGTTCACCGTAATCGTATCTCGCACCGTTGTATGATGACCTTGACGAACGATCGTTTCACGTTCGCGTGGGGGAGGCAACCATGAAGAAAACCTTGCTGGCGTCGCTGCTGTGGCTCATTCCGAGCGCCCTGCTGTGGGCCGCCGATCCTCCCGAGATCCCCTACGACGCGTCCCCTGCGTTCTTGAAGCTACCGGACAATCTGCACCTGGGCGAAGTCTCGGGCGTTGCCGTGAATTCGAAGAAACACATCTTCCTGTTCTCGCGCGGCAACGTTACCGGACCGGCCTACGGAGCCACAGCCGCGCAGGTGCTGGAGTTCCTCCCGGATGGGAAGTTCGTTCGCGAGATCGGCAAGAATCTCTACGCGTGGTCCTATGCGCACGATGTGCGGACAGATAAGGACGACAATATCTGGGCCGTGGACAAAGGCTCGGACATGATCGTCAAGTTCAACCAGGAAGGCCGCGTGGCGATGGTGTTCGGGCGCAAGAAAGAAGCGTCGGATGAAGCCGAACCGTGGACTCGCGTGAATCCGCCGAGGCCGGCGGTGGACGGGCAGTTTCGCCAGCCCACCGACGTGACCTGGGACCCCGCGGGCAATATCTACATCAGCGACGGGTACATCAACTCTCGCGTCGCCAAGTACGACAAGAATGGCGACTGGGTGAAGACGTGGGGGACGCCCGGGAACGGACCGGGACAGTTCAGTATTCCTCACGGGATCGCCGCGGACGCAGCGGGAAACATCTATGTAGCTGACCGGCAGAACAAGCGGATCCAGGTGTTCGACGGCGAGGGGAAATTCCTTCGCGAGATGAAGATCGATATCCCGGCCCCGCCGAATGCGAAACCCTGGATGGCGACGGTCGCGCCGGGCCAGCAACCGGCTCCGAATCATACGCCGGGCTCGCCCTGGACAGTTTGTATTACGCCGGGGCCGACGCAGTATCTCTACACCTCGGATTCGTTCCCGGGCCGGATTTACAAGATGACACTCGATGGGAAGATCGTCGGCATGCTCGGTTCCGCCGGCCGCCAGCCCAAGCAGTTCGGGTGGATTCACCAGATCGCGTGCCCTTCGGAGAACGAGCTGTACGTCGCCGAGATCCTCAACTGGCGCGTTCAGAAGCTCACGCTTCATCCTGCGAAGTAGCCGCATGAAGAAGCTTGCGCTGCGTGCGATCGTGCTATTTGCGATTGTGGCGGCCGCATCAACGGGGTTCTTTCAAACCGCTGAAGAAGAGACTGCGTGGGTGTGTCCCATGCACGCCGATTACACGATGGAGATCGGCGGCAAATGCCCTCGCTGCGGTATGGATTTGGTGCGGGCGGCGCCGTTCGACGTCCGCGATTATCCGCTGGACTTCCGAACTGTTCCCGCGGTTGTGAAGGCGGGGCAGAAGGCGTCGCTACGTTTCAAGGTTTCCCACCCCTCCACTGGCGACACCGTCAAGAAGTTCGAATCTGTGCACGAGCGCCAGTATCACCTGTTCGTCATTCGCCAGGACATGGAGTTCTTCGAGCACATCCACCCTGAGGAACAGCCCGACGGAACCTGGACGATCGATGCCACGCTTCCAAAGCCGGGTTATTACAAAATCCTGTCGGATTTCATGCCGTCCGGTGGAGCTCCGCAGTTCATCGCTCGGCCTCTCGTGACTGCCGGTTATGCGGGCGACCTGGAAGGCGACAGCGCGCACCTGGCGGCGGACACCGCCGCGTCCAAGACGGTCGACGACATCACCGCGACGCTGGCTTACGACCCGGCGCCGTGCCTCGTAGGCCTGTACTGCCATTTGAACTTCCATCTCACGGACACCGCGACAGGCCGCCCGATCACGGATCTTCAAACTTACCTCGGCGCTTTCGGACACACGCTCATCATGAGCGAGGACATGGTGGACTACGTACATTCGCATCCGCTCGATATCCTGGCGCAGCCGAATGACGACGGCGGACCCCCGGTGTTTTTGATCCCGCCCGGAGCGGATCTCGAAAGGATTCGCGGCGGTCCCGATGTGACCTTCGAGGGACTGATGCCCAAGCCCGGTCTGTATCGCGCATGGACGCAGTTCCGCCGCAACGACAAGATTCATACGTTCGCGTTCACTTTCCGCGTTGTGGAGCAGCCGGAATGAGGAGCATTGCTCTGGCGTTATTGCTTGCTGCGACGATGGTCGTCTTCGGCCATGAAACACTGACCACGACCGTGCTTTTCGACCGCGAAATCGTGCGCATTCTGGATAAACACTGCGTGATGTGCCACGTCGAGAATGGTCTATCGTTCCCGTTGGGGACGTACGAGCAAGCGTGGCTCGAGGGCCGCAAGATCCGGGCGGCCATCATCGCCCGGCACATGCCCCCCTGGGCCGCATTTCCTGGGTACGGCGAGTTTGCGAACGACAATAGTCTCACTCTGCGCGAGACGCAGTTTATCGTTTCGTGGGTGGAAGGTTTGGGACCGCGCAACTCCGGAACCGTCTTCACCAACACCGCAACGCCTGGCACGGCGCGCGTGAAAGAAATCCGCGCAGAAGCCGATTTCGGTCACTGGCACCTAGGCCAGCCCCAACTAACGAAGCAGCTCCCGCCGATTAGGGTCGAACCCAAACAGCCGAACGGCGTGCAGCGTGTTGTGGTCGATCTGGGCTTGAAATCCGAACGGCGCCTGAGTGGGATCGAGTTCATGCCGGGCGACCACCGCGTCGTACGCGCGGCGGTCTTCACGATCCAGGAGACCGGCCAGTGGATCGGAAGCTGGACGCCGTGGTACGGTTTCGCCAAGCTCCCCACCGGAGTAGCGTGGCGCGTACCTGCAGGTTCGCACGTCGTAGCCGAAGTTCACTACAAATCGGCCGCGGAGCGCGTAACGGAGCAGGGCACGCTCGGACTATACTTCGCCGATGCCCGCAGCACAAGATTCGCCGCGGACATGGTGCTAACAGCGCAGACGCGTCTCGCCACGGCAACGAACATCTTATCCTTGCGCCCCGAAGTTTCGCCGGGCGTCACGTCGCTCGAGCTCTCCGCCCGAAAGCCCGACGGCGGGACGGAAGTGTTGCTCTTCGCCAAGGAAATCCCGCAAGACTGGCCGACCCCCTACGTCCTGCGCGAGGCAATAACGCTCCCCGCAGGAACGCAGCTCCGTCTAACCACCCACGGAGCCGCGGGGACAATGCGGCTCACAACGGTCGCAGCGAAATAAAAAAAGCCGGCGCTACCTTTCGGCCGCGCCGGCGGAGGATACAATCTCCCGCTGGAGACTTGCGGAACAAGCTTGGCTGCCTAAAGCGCCGAGCAGCTACACCAAATTCGGGATCTTGATGATCTTCTTTTGGATGGCGTACTGCACCAGTTGCGCCTTGTTGTGGATGTCCAGTTTGCGCATCAAATTGAACTTGTGCGCTTCTACCGTCTTGACACTCAAATTCAAATCGCAGGCGATCTCTTTGACCGAATTTCCCTCGGCCAGCATCTTGAGAACTTCGCGTTCGCGGGTGGTGAGCGTCGCAAAGCGGGGTAGCCGGTTCGCACTCTTGATGCGGCTGCGGAAATCGTCTACCAACTGCGAAAGCATGCGAGGGCTAAGATAGCTGCCGCCGCGGCATACGTCGCGTACTGCGGCGACCAATTGCTGGCTGGGGCTATCTTTCAGGACGTAGCCGCTCGCGCCCACTTCCATTCCTTCCACCAGATAGTCTTCGTCGTCGTACATGGTGAGAAAGAGAACCTTGGTTTCGGGGCGATTCTTCTTGATTTGGCGGGTTGCTTCGAAACTGCTCAGACCCGGCATGCCGATGTCCATCAGAACGACGTCCGGGCGGACTTCGTTGGCCTTGTCGACGGCATCGCCGCCGTTGGACGCTTCGCCGATCACTTCCATATCCGGCTCCGCCGAGATCAGCGTCCGGATACCTTGGCGGAACAGCGTGTGATCGTCCGCCAGCATGATTCGAATCTTCGCCATATGAACTTCTCGATTCCTCCCTCAGTACTAAGCGCCCGGCCCCTCCGGACGCCTGAGCCGCACTCCCGCGGCCGCCTTGGCGCGTAAGGGTTAGTTCTTATTCACTTGCTACTTTGCTATCGGCAGTTCTATGGAAATCTTTGTACCTCGCTTAGGAGGCTCCGTACGACTTTCCACCTGAAACTGGCCGCCCAACAACGCCACGCGCTCCCGCATGCCCGAAAGCCCGAAGGATTCGCGCTTCGCCAAGGCTTCTGTGACATTGAAGCCAACGCCGTTATCCTCGACGATCAACTTTAGTACTTGATCGGCCGAAGCCAGGGAAACGTTTATGTGGGTGGCCTGGCTGTGCTTGCCGATGTTGTTAAAGCATTCTTGAATAAGGCGATAGGCGATGACCTCGGTCTGCTGGGGCAGATCGCCCATCTTGGACAACTGGAGGCGGATGCGGGTGGAGGGGTGCAGCCTCTGGAATCTGTTGACGAGCTGGCGCAGCGCCGCTCCCAATCCGAGCTGCTCGAGCACCGCCGGGCTCAGCGCCGCGATGAGCCGGCGCATTTCGAGAATGGTTCGCTCTGTAAGGTCGCGGGCCTCCCGCAGTTTGGAGCGGGATTCGCCCTCTTTTTCGGGTAGCGCCTGCTCGATCAGCTCCATCTGGAGCCGGATGCAAAGCAGGCTTTGGCCGGCCTCGTCGTGAAGCTCACGGCTAATCCGGCGCCGCTCCATTTCCTCGACGTGGAGCATATGCTCTGCGAGGCTGCGGACTTGCTCTTCGCGATGGGCAAGATCTTCCATCAGCCGGGCCTTCTCGGCGGCCATGAGGCAACGCTCGGCCGCGGCAGCCAGCAGTTCCTGCTCGCGAGGAAGCCATTCGTAGTTTTTCGAGAACCCGAACTGCAGCACGCCTGCCGTGCGGCCGTCAGCCGCAAGCGGAATCGACCAGCAGGAAGCGAATCGGCGATGCCACGTTGGGTCGAGCAGCGCGTTGGCGACGCTCGGCTTGCCATTCAAGTACCTTGGCTTCGACAGCTTCTTGATCAGTCCCGGCCGGTTCGGCACCGTCAGCGAGGGCGTCGTCGGCGATCCGGCTTGCAGCACCCAAGCCGAAGCATCCTCGTTGAGCATGTACAACCGCCCGGAGTCGGCGCGGCAAGCGTGTACGAGCGATTCCAGGAACCGCCGCAGCAATTCGCCCAGATTACGCGATTCGAGTTCGATGCGGAACAGCTCGTAAAAGGCCTGCGTTTCGGTCTCGCGAACCTGGTAATACGCGTTGTTCAGCGTCAGGACGACACAGAAGTGCAGTTGATCGCGTACCCAGTGGAAGTTCGCGTGCTCTTCCTGGGCGAGCGATTCGATTACGGGGCTCAGCAGGCGATCGTACTCCTGCAGGGCTTCGAGAATCGCGCTCGGCGGAAGGTTTAGCTTCGCGAGCCGGCGGCCGTTATACTCGACCTGCTCGATGAACTTCAGCGCCGGCTGTTTGCGCGCCAAAATGCGAGCAGCGGCCCCGGGCGTGATTCCGCTCAATGCAAGCCGTTGCTTTGGCTCAAACCCCAACTCTCGCAGGCGATTCGAAAAGCGGCGTTCGATGCGATCCGTGTGCGGCGTGAGCAGCACCGCGAGCCTTTGCAAGTGAACGCGCAGTTGATCGCTCAGTACATCGGCGGCATCGGCCAGTTCAGGGGATAGCTGCGCAGTCTGCACGATCTACTGAGCTTGATCGGCAGACTAAGGGCTTCTCTTTAGTACAAGGGCGGCGGTAGATCGGGCCTCTGGCCCGGACGAATGTTGAGGTCTACGAAAACCTCCTCGGCCGCGACGATCCTCGTCTGGTGCACCGCTCTGTCGGGCCGGAGGCCCGACCCACCAGCCATCGCTTGGGAGCTATTGGACGGGAACTTGAGGCGGTGGCGCGCCACCCTCGGGCGGCTTGGGCGGCTTCTCTTTGTGCTCCTTGGGAGGATGCACGGTGGCGGCTTTCACCGGACTCAGGATTACGTGCGCATTACGTCCCTCGAGCCGAGGCTGACCTTCGATCGCGCCCGTATCCGCAAGATCGGCCGCGAACCGCAGCAGCAGTTTTTTCCCCAGATCCACGTGCGCGATCTCGCGTCCGCGGAACTGCACCACCGCCTTCACGCGATTCCCTTCCTTCAGAAACCGAATGGCGTGGTTCTTCTTGAAGTCGTAATCGTGATCGTCGGTGTTGGGCCGGAACTTAATTTCCTTCACCTGGATCACGTGCTGTTTCTTCTTCGCTTCGTGCTGCTTCTTTTTGTTTTCGTATTGCCACTGGCCGTAGTCCATCGCTTTCGCGACGGGGGGCTCGGCGGTGGGGGCGATCAGGATCAGGTCGAGTCCCATGTCCTGCGCCTTGCGTACGGCAGCGGGCGTCGGCATGATCTCGACCGAGCCGTCGGGAAAGACGGCGCGCACTTCACGTGCTCGAATCGCTTCGTTCACGTTCTCACGAATCCGGGGGCGGCGGGGAGCAAATCCTCTGGGAATCATCGACCGATCAGCCCGCGGGCGCGTGAAAGTTTCATGACCTGATAGTAGCAAATGTGGGGCAGGCATTCCTGCCTGCCGCCGGGCTTCCGCCCGGCGTCTTTATCGCAGCTCAGTAGTCTTCCCCGCGATCGTGATCCGTTCCGCGCGGAGCTCATCCGGAATCGTTTTGTTCGGATACCCCACGACGGTTGCGGTGGTTCCGATCTTCAGTGCGTCCTTCTCCAGCCCCCGCGATTGCATTCGCGACGGTGGCGCGAGCACCGCGGTCCACGTCTTGCCTTTACCTTGGTCGACTTGCAGTTTGATAAACCCGTGCGGGTTGTCATACCCGGCATCGCGAATGACGCCGGTCAGGTTGAGGGTGCTCTTCTCGTCGTAGCCGGTCCATCCATGGTGTGCGAAAGCAACCGCGGCGAGCGCGAGCGGAGTGAGCGACAGAAGCAGATTACGCATCTTTAACCTCCGCCCTCATGGTATCGCGCTACTCTGCCGCGCGTAGGTCGGACCTCCGGCCCGACAGAGCGGTGAGGCAACGACCATGGCCGCGGCCGGGAGCGATCGGACGCTAGGGACCACTCCGTCGGGCCGGAGGCCCGACCTACGAAGCGCAGGAAAGCCGTGGTTACTTGCCGAATTTCTTTTCGGCCTTGCCGCCCTCGGTGGTGGTGTAATGATGCAGGTCGCGATTGCCTTCGTGGCAGGCGAATTCCATCTGCTCATAGTCAGCGTCGGGGCGGCGGCCCCATTCGCCGGCGATCGTCCAGGGGCGAGTGTACGTCGACGGATCATCGATCACAGCCTGGTATTTGATGGTGTTCGAATCGACGGGAGTGATCCTCTCGACGACGTGAATCGCGGGAGTGGTGTAATTGCCCACCATGTCGAACCACGTTTTGCCGTTCTGATTCGTCGTGTCGACGACCAGCGTGTCTCCGTCCCACTTGCCGGACGAGTCGCCCATGAAGAACTGGAACTCGGGTTTGACGTGCGGGCGGCCATCCGTCGGAATGATGCGGGTCTGATGGTTGTACTCGTACAACATCACGAAGTAGCCGGGCGTTTGGACCACTTGAAATCCGAAGTGCTGATATCCGGAGTGCGGAACGCCGGATTGGAAGCAGTGCGCCTCCGGCTCTTCGAACATGTGGTTCTTTTCCATGTCCTCGCGTTTGGCGCGAGCCTCGGGCTTGTAGGGAATCTGTCCGCCGGGGGGATCGATGATCGGTCCCTTCTTACCCTTGCCCTTGGTGTCGTCTTCGACGTTGAACACCGCGTTTCCGAACCGGCCTGCATAGAAGCCCTGCAGATCAGGTTTGCCATCCGGCAGCCTGCCGACCGGACCACCGGGCCGTACAGGTGGCGAATAATACGGACCATAAAGAGCAGGGTTTACGCCGCCGCCACCGCCATCGCCCTTGCCGCCGCCTTTTCCGCCCTTACCTTCCGGCGGCTTCCCCTGCCCGATCGCCTTGATCGGATCGATCGCCAGGATCGCCACAGTTGCGGCGAGCGCCAGCAGTGAACTCAGTAGCCCCTTCTTCATTCGCGCTCCAGTCTATTGCTTCGCCTGTGGGAAAATCACCTGCTTCGCTTTCCCGCCCTTGTCTTCCGTATAGTGCCCCAGGTCACGATTGCCCTCGATGCAGGCGAACTCCATTTGCTCGTAATCGCGGCTGCCGTCCGGCATCTTGCCGTTCTGGCGGCGTAGCGGAACCACCGTCTTCCAAGGCTTAGTAAAGGTCGAGGGATCGGTCATCGTCGCTTCCTGATTGATGAGGTTCGCGTCCACAGGCACAAAGCGCTCCACTACGTTAATCGTGTCCGGCTTGAAGTGCCCCGAGTAATCGAACCAATTCTTGCTCCCATGATTTGTGGTCTCGACCACAAGCGTGTCGCCTTCCCAATGCCCCACTGAATCGCCCTGAAAGAGCTTAATCTCGGGTGAAACGTGCGGGCGGCCATCGGTCGGGATGATCCGAACAGAGTGCATGAACTCCCACAGCATCACGACGTGCTTAGGATCCTGCACGATCTGGAATCCGAACTGAACCCAGAGATTGTGAGGTACGCCGCCCTGGAAGCAGTGCAGCTCAGGCTCGGCGGCCATGCCCTTCTCGCCGATGTCCTTCGCCTTGGCTGCGGCCTTCTCATTGTAGGGAATCTGCCCGTCCTCGGGATCGACGATGTACTTCGGCGCAGCTTTGCCGCCCTTGCCCTCCTTGTAATTCAGTTCGGTGATCGCCGGGCCGTTCCAGTAGCCCTGCATATCGGGGTGACCATCCGGCAGGCGGGGCATCGGTCCTGCCGGCGGAGGCGGCGCCTTGCCCCCACCCTTTCCTCCGAACCCGCCTTTTCCGCCACCTTTGCCACCGGGAGCGTCCTGGCCTGCCATCGTAAGCGAGAACAAAGCCACCACCGCGATCAAAGCGATCAATGAACTGACTAGGCTTTTCTTCATGGCAGTTCTCCTTGGGCTCGTTACTTCTTCGCGGACTCCCGTTCAGCGTCTTCCAGGTAGGAGTGGCACTCGTATTCGAGCAGCCGTGCGTTCGGCTCCGTGATCCGGTACAGAGGCATCCGCATCGTCCACGGACGGGTGAACGTCTTCGGATCTTCGATGCGAGCTTCATATGTCATCACGTCATCGGCGGCACGAGTGTAGCGTTCGACCACATGCAGCGCATCGCTGTGATGATTCCCGGCCATATCGAACCAGGTCATATCGTTGTGGCCCGCGACATCCACGACGAGCGTGTTTCCTTCCCAATTTCCCCGCGAATCACCGTTCCAGAAATCGAGACCCTCAAGGTGCTTGGAGCCGTCGGTATAAATCGTGCGATATACGTGAGCATACTCAGACGCGACGATCACGTACTTGGCCGTCTGGAAAATCTGGAAAGGGAACGGCATGTACATCAGCCGAGGCACGCCGGGCATGAAGCAGCTATTGACCGGATCCCACTCCGCGCGATTCGCAAAGTTCGCGTTCTTCTTTGCAATGGCCGAAGCCTGGTAAGGAATCTTGCCGTCCGCGGGATCCACGATCACGCCCGTGCTCCCGGGCATTCCAAGGCTGGGAGTACGCGGCTCTACGCTGACATACGCCCGATTCCGAGCCTGCCAGATACCGCTCAAATCCGCATGCCCGTCCCACGCCTTCGCTGGCGTGTACGCCTTGCCTTGACCCGAGGCCTGCGGAGGGGCGATCCAAAGTGCGGCAACCAAGGCGCCCGCGATCGCCACGGAACCTACAATACGAGCTTTCATCGAGGAAGAACTCCTGTTTTCAAACTGGGGCAGGCATTCTTGCCTGCGCTGGCGCTTGTTGACGTACGCGTCCACGCCGGGCGGATGCCCGGCGGCAGGCAAAAACGCCTGCCCCACATAAAATCGCTACTTGCCCTTCGGGGCGTCGGCGGGTGCGCCCGGCGCGGTCCCTAGGGTCAGCCTGCGGCCATCGGCAAAGGTGACGCCAGAAGACCACATGGTGTTGGTCCCATCCTTGGCGCGGAAGCCCGTGACGGTCAGCTCATCGCCTTCCTTGAGCATGTCCTTGCGCCAGCCCGAACGATACAGCCCGTTCGGCGGCGGCGTTTCCGCGGCCCATTCTTCGGTTTTGCCTTCGGGGGTCGTGACGGCGACGTGAACCCAGGAATGCGGGTTCACCCAATCCATCTTAATCAGCTTTCCTTTGATAGTGACCGGCTTGGTGTTATCGTATTCAGCCGTGAACGAATGGTGCGCGAAAATCGGCAGTGCCGCAATCGCGAGCGCCGCGCCCGCCACCAGAATCCCGAATTTACTTCTCATGGATGGAAATCCTCCCGAAAACTACCGTAAATAACACGTGCTACGCCGTTTAAGGGCGCACAAGCCCTGTCCGATTCTAAAATGCACCCGCTGTAGACGTCAACTGCCATCGAGCTTACTGCTTCCCTGCCGCAGTCTTCAATTCCGCCAGCGTCACCTTGCGGTTGTCGTTCGGCAAATGCACTGGAATAATGCGGTCGACCTGAAGGCCGAGCCGCTGGATGTTCGCCAGCAAATTCACGTGGTACGGATTCGGCATCGCGGGGGTTGGAGCGTTCGCCGCACCGACGTTGAATTCGTCGCCCTCGAGCAAAATCTTCTGTTGCGGCAGGTACGCGACCAGCATTCCGTCGTAGTGCGTGCTGCCTTGTACCTTATGCAGCTCGATCGTGTGTGTTCCGTCGGTGAACACTCGCTTGTCCTTGATGTACTCGACCTTGATCTTAGGTTGAGGGTTCATCTGGGAAAGCTTGTCCGGCGCGATGGTGTGCGGATTTTTGAACAGCTTCTCGTAGTAACCCTTGTTCGCTTGATGCGTAACGATGGTCACTCCTTCGGCGACGAACGCCCGCAGTCCACCCGTGTGGTCGTAGTGGCCGTGCGTGTTCAGGACGTACTTGATCGGCTTGTTTGGGACCAGCCGCTTCGCCTCAGCGATCACGGTCTGTGTACGGGCATCATTCTGGCCGCCTTCGACCACGATGATGCCGTCCTTGAAGTCGGCAACGATAGAGGCATATCCGCCCGTAATCAGCCAGAATCCGCCGCCGAGATCTTCGGAAATCGACGGTGGAGCGGCCGGGCCGCCCTTTCCCTTTGCGTCGCCTTTGCCTTTGGCATCGCCGCCCTTGGGCGCGCCGCCTTTGGCCTGCTGCGTGAGTTCGACGGGCGTGTTGATCTTCACATCGTTGACCGCGAGATAGAAAAACTCGCGACCGCCCTGGTTTTGCGAAATCTTGGTGGGAAACTTGACGCCGCCGAAGTCCTTCCAGTCGGTGTAAATCGCGTCCCAAACCATATCGCCGAAGACGTTGTTGTCGATTTTGGTCTCGACGCGCTCGACATAGCCCTTGTCGTTGATGTAACCGGTGACCGGCGCGGTGCCTTCCATGAATGACAGCGCTGTGTACTTCTTGCCCTTAACGGTCTCCTGTTTTACGCTGGCGTTCTTCTCGAGCGCGGTTTTCAGGAATCCGATCGGGAGGAATTCATACTCGACTTTGTTGTTAAAAGGCGCGTTCGCAGCGGCTACCGAGACCACCTGGTTCTGCGGCGTATCAGGATACGGACCTGCCGAGCAGCCGCCCTTCGGAAACGGAGGATAATCCGTACGAAGCCGCTGCATGCGCCAGCCCTTGGCTTCGAAGTCCACCGAGCGAACGTAATTCTTGTTCGCAAACTTTCGCCAGCCCGAAGTGGGGCTAAACCCTTGACCCACGCATCCATCCCAGCCTTCGCCGGAGAACACCAGCGTCTTGACCGTCTCCGATCCCATCGCCTTAAGCGAATTGTCGACGGCAGTCTTAAGCTCGCCACTCGATTGCGCCGTCAGAACCCAGACGACCGCGCCAGCAAGCACGGCAGGCGCCAGAGCTTTCTTAAGCATGATTCATCTCCTGTTTTTCGAGGGCCCGAATGGGCACGAATCAGTATACAAGACGCCAAGTTTTCCAACAGAGGTTATTGCGACCTCACCAATATGGCGGCGCGATTGCGGGGTGGTTTGCAGCCGGCCCCTATGCCAACGCCTGCTGATAACGGCTTTTGAACCTCTGTTTCCACGCGTTTGGGGGTTTTTCGTGCCGCGACGCGGTTGTGTTCCAGTACAATGACAGGAAAGCAGTTCCATACCAAATTTGGGAGAAACGAGTTCGTCGGGAGCCTATGAATCCAAGAGGACGTCGAATAGTGCTCGCAGCGAGCCGCTCTGAGTCCAGTGAGTACCAGAGGAGCGCTTGGCGCCAAATGTTGCTCGCCACCCTGCCGGCCAAGTACGCCAAATGGATGGGCGCGGACTGGTCGGCCGAAGTTGACGCAGCAGGGGACGGCCAGGCTAAATATGTTCCAAACGGCCTGCGCGTCATCGAAAGTCTCCTGCTTCAAAAATTCCCCGAATCCGATATCGCTGTCTGCTATCCCGATCAGCTGGACCAGTTTATCGGCGAAGACACCAAGGTCGTCGGCCTGCATGCGCACAATCCCCTCGGGATTACGTTTGCGACAGACGTTTACGCAGGCCTGTGGGGCGCCGCCACGGAGCCGATTAACGCTGCCGAATTCCGCAGGTTGATCCTGCACCCGGCGATCGCTCGGCACAGATCGCACCTGAAAGTGATCGTGGGCGGCCCGGGAGCTTGGCAGCTCGAACATAAGAAGCTGCTCGACGAATGGGGCGTCGATTGTCTGGTGAACGGCGAGGCGGAAGAAGACGCGCTCATGCTCTTCGAAGCCGCGCTGCGCGGTGAAACCCTGCCCCGCAAGATCGACTGCGATAGCCCGAGCCTGGAAAGCATTCCGCCGACGCACCATCGCTCGACGCTCGGCGTGGTCGAAATCACGCGCGGCTGCGGGCGCGGTTGCCAGTTCTGCTCTGTCGCGCTCCGCGGCGGCAAGAGCATTCCACTCGAAACGATTTTGCACAACGTGCGCCGGCAGGTCGAAGAAGGCGGCGACACGATTACCTTGACCACAGAGGATCTGTTCCTCTACCAGCAAGGCAAGAAATTCCGGACCAATCGCGAGGCCCTCAAGGAATTATTCAACTCCGTGGGGGCGGTTCCGGGCGTGAAATACGTGCAAATGACGCACGGAACCATCGCGCCCGCCGTGGTCGATCCGGGAATTATCGAAGATCTGTCGCCGGTCGCCGTGGGCAAGAGCGTCAATCAGCACCCGGCGTCCACGCATCCCGAAAACCGTTACGCGATGATGTTTATCGGCCTCGAAACCGGTTCGGTGCGTCTCTTCAAGCAGTTCATGAAGGGCAAAGCGTACCCGTTCCGGCCGGAGCAGTGGCCCGACGTTGTTCTCAAGGGAATGGAAATTCTCAATAAGAACAACTGGTTCCCGATGGCGACGTTCATCATCGGTCTGCCCGGTGAAACTCGCGAGGATACGAAGCAATCGCTCGACCTGCTGTTCGCACTGAAAGGCGCGAAGTGGAGCGTGATTCCGACGCTGTTCGTACCGCTCGAAGATACGCGCATGGAGGGCAAGGAAAGCGCGAAGGTGGCGCAGCTCACCGATCTGCAGTGGGAGTTCTTCTTCACCTGCTGGCGCTACAACATCGACTTCTTCCGGCGCAGCAACGTGCAGTGGAAATTTAACGCGGGCGTGCCGCTGTACTACTACTCGATGGGCCGCAAGCTGTTCGGACCGGAGATGAAGTACGGACTCTTTCGATTCGGGCATTTCCCGGAGCGATGGATTTCGCGGCACATGTATCTCGATCTCAGCGGGCGGCGTGAGCCCGTCTACAGAGTGCCGGACCGCGTGGAGATTCCGCCGGAACACGCGGTAAGTCACCTGCTGCCCACGATCGAAACGCCGGGTATGGTGCAAGTGCAGCAAGCCCCGTAATCGGTTTCCATCCGGCCCACACCCGGACGTCAACTAAGCTAATCCCCTGCCTGTTTGCCGCCGATGGAAGCCTGATGAAGGCCGTTCTGCATTGGCTCCCGGTCGCGTTCGGCTTGTTGTTCTTGCTGTCGCTGGGATACCTTCAGCGAGACCGGGCGTTGACGGGACAGAACGATTTCGCCCAGCTTTACACCGGGGCCAAGCTGGCCGGCACTCCGGATCTTTATTCACGGGCGGCGAACCTGGCCGTAGTGAAGCAGAGCCTCGGGTTCACGATGGAGTCCGTGGTTTACACTCGTCCGCCGTTCTACGCCGCGCTGCTGAAGCCGCTTGCGCTGCTGCCCTATCGCGCCGCCTACGGGGTGTTCACTCTTGCAACTCTGGCGAGTACGCTCTGGTTCATCGTCCGATTTTCCAAAGAGAATTCCTCGCTGCCGTTCTTTGCAGCGATGAGTATTTCGGTACTCACGGCGCTGTGCGGGGGACAAGACACTCCGTTTCTGCTCGCGATTCTCGGCGCGTCCATACTGCTGACCCGATCCAATAAAGACTTTTGGGCCGGCGTCGTCCTTTCGCTAATCGCGATCAAATTCCATTTGTTTCTGTTCGTGCCGGTGCTGTTGGTGGTGAAGAAACGCTGGCGTATTCTCGGCGGCGGGGCAGCGGGAATCGCGGCCTTGACGGGGATTGGCGGGATGGTCGCCGGACTCGAATCCATATCGCAGTACGTGACTGTGCTTCGAGATCCATGGATCAACCCCGCCGCCACGATCATGCCGAATCTGCACGGGCTGGTTGCCGTCCTGCAGGGAGGCACGGTGTTGGAGGCCGTCCTCATTACGCTTGTGCTGACGGCGTTCGGTTGGATGCTGTGGAAGAACGAAAACTACGAGTTTCTTCTAGCGGCTGCTTTGGTCTGCGGGCTTCTGGTGAGCTTCCATTCGGGCGTGCCCGACGATATCCTGCTGCTGCCCGTCTTTATTTCCGTCGTGCACACCTCTCCCAGCCGGTCCCTGCGCGCGGCCGCGGGACTCATCCTCACGCCGGTTCCGTACTTCATGGTTCTGGCCGATGCGCCATACAGCGCGTTCCTGCCTGTTTGTTTGCTCGTGCTACTCGGATTGTTTTGCATTGCCGCGCAGAACGAGGCGGATCCCGCCCTTCGGCCCGCTGCGGATCTCGATTTCAGCCCCGGCCAACTTCGCGCGCTCGCGAATGATTGACAGCTCGAGAGCGTCGCCGATCGCACCCGATATATCCAGTTCGACCCCATCTCCCAACCCGCGAAGCCGCACACTAGCGGGCCCCGTGACGTTCCGAAGCGCTCCTTCCGCGACGCGATAGAGACCTAGAGCTGCATCCAGCGTGAGCTGGTCAAACTCGCCTTGCGCTTCGAACTCGAGTCCGCGCAGCTTAGTCAGCGATTCGAGCCCGGCGACAATTCCCGAGTGCTCGACGACCGCCGGATGGAGTTGCCGGGATAGATTTTGAAGCTCCCTGGCGATCTCGCTGAGCTTCATATGAATCAAAGCGAACTCCGGAATGGGTTCATCGCCCGGCGTGGCGAGCCGACGCTTGAGATTGCTCGCGATCAAGCTCACCGCGGCGATCTGTTGCCCAACGCCGCTATGCAGTTCTCTGGCAATGCGGGTCCGCTCGGCGTCTTGTGCAAGCAGGAGTTTCCCTGCAAGCGAAGGTTCGTCGCGCGCAGGCACCTACTTCGAGACCAGCTTCAACTTTATGGCGTGGTGAATCAAATCGGCGGTGGTCTTGGCACCCAGGATCCGCATCATTTCGTATTTGTGCGATTCCGCCGTGCGGGACGAAATCCCCAAAATCGAGGCGACTTCCTTCATCGTTTTGCCTTCGCCCACCAGCTGCAGGATCTCACGCTGCCGCTTGGTCAGGTGGACGCCCTCGCCTGCCGGGTGGTCCTTGGCATCCATCATCAGGTGAATGAAATCCTGGGCGATCATCGAAGTCAAATAGGTCTTGCCCTGGGCCACTTGGCGCACCGCGTTCATCAGCTCTTCGCCCGGCGACGACTTCAGCACGTAGCCCGACGCCCCGGCGCGGAACGCCTGCACCGCAAGATCCGGGTCCGCATGCATCGTCAGGACGATGATCCTGGCATGCGGCCGATCTTTCTTGATCTGGCGGACCGCGTCCAAGCCGTTCAGCAACGGCATGGAAATATCCGTAACAATCACATCGGGTTTCAATCTCTCGACGGCTTCCATGAGCGCCCGACCGTCTCGAACGCTCCCTACCAGGTCGAATTCGTCGCGCATAAGGGCGGCGAGACCTTCCGCGACGACCGCGTGGTCTTCGGCAAGCAATACCCTTGTCATCTGTTTCATTTCCGTTAACATCAGCAGTTCCAGATCTACAAGCGCCTTCCCCGCCGGTGTCGAAGCGGCCACTATATAGCCGATCCGGTACAGCTGGTAAGGCAATTTTCCAGCTTCACCACATATTATTCGATTATTTCCCTAAAAACCAGTGGGTTGCAGGAATCAATACGGGCTAGGGTCTGAGGCCCCCACTTGCCGGGGAATCCGTAGTTTGACGGATCGGGATTCAGGGTTTCGTACTATTTTGAGTCCCCCTTTCTGGAGCTTTGTCTGTTACCCGCAAGCGTGTCCTAGGAAGCCCGAAAAACTTCGCTGTCTGATATGCGTAGGAGAGTCTATCATTAGCGATAGTCCATGCGAAACCGGGGGCAGCCGAACCGCTTGGCGCTTGAGTACTCCGCCGAACGGCGCGACTATGCCGGTCTTGTCGAGCGCGTCCGCCAAGGTTCGCCGCGCGCGATCGCAGAACTGTACACGCTGTTTCGCGAGAACGCGATCTCTCAAGTGCGAGCTAGCCTTGGCGCTCAGGCTGACCACTTCGACATGGAGGACCGACTACATGACTCGTTCCTGGCCGCGTTCGAAGTAATCGAGGCCGGCTTGATTCGCGAGCCCGCGAAGCTCACGGCATTCCTGAATACGCTGGTGCGCTATCAGATCAGCGCAGCCATTCGGGATGCGTCCCGCGACCGGAAGCGGCGGTTCGAACTTCACGAGCAAGGGGAGTTGGCCCACGACGCGCCCGGGCCGGAAACCGCACACCTCGAATTCGAGCATCGAAAACTATTGTGCTCATTACTGCAGAAACTGGTCGTGAGAGATCGCGAGATTCTCGGCCGCTTTTACCTGGAGGAGCAAAGTCCCGTTCAAATCTGTCAGGAGATGAATCTGACGAACACGCAATTCCGGCTGTATAAATCTCGCGCCAAGGCACGGCTGCGAGCGGTTGCGGAGACTGCTCTCGGCTCTGAACCTCGTAAGCAGTCTGCGGTTATTGAGCTGCCGATTCGGCGGCATTGACCGCGCGATAAACCGCGCGTTTCGAAAGACCGCGTTCGTGCGCCACCTGCTTGATCGCATCCATCCTCGCGATACCGCGATGTTCGAGCGCCGCAACCGCCTCTTCCAAAGTTGGGCTACTCCCGGCGGAGCGTTTTACACCGCTCGATTTCTCGATCAGCAGTGTGATTTCGCCCTTCACCGCGGTGCGGCTTTCTAATTCGCGGCCTATTGCCACCGCGGTGCCTCGCAGAAACTCCTCGTGCAGCTTGGTTAGCTCCCGCGCGACGACCACGTGCCGATCCGGATCGAGCCCGGCAATATCTCGCAAACTTTCGATCACTCGGTGCGGCGCCTCGTAGAAGATCAGCGTGCAGGATGCGTCCATCATTTCTTCCAGCAGCCGTCTCCGCGCGGCGGTCTTCGGAGGCAGGAATCCGCAGAACCGGAACGAATCGGTGGCCAAGCCGGAACCCACGAGCGCACTCAGCAACGCGGACGCTCCTGGAATCGGTACCACGTTCGCCCCAGCTTTTAGCGCCGCAGCCACCAGCCGATACCCTGGATCTGACACGAGAGGAGTGCCCGCATCGGAGACGAGCGCGATCTTCGCGCCGCCCTCGAGCTTCGCCGCCAGCTCCGCTGCCCGCTGGCTTTCGTTATGCTCGTGGTAGCTGACGGTCGGCTTGTCGATTCCCAAATGATTCATCAGCTTACGGGTATGCCGGGTATCCTCGCAGGCGATCAGATCGGCTTCCTGGAGCGTACGAATCGCGCGCAAAGTGATGTCGTCCATATTGCCAATGGGCGTGGCGACGATATAGAGAATACCGGGCATCGTAGTACGATGAAACGGTAACCGAAATGGACAGCCTTACACAAGCCGCACCGGCCACGGTACCGGGTTACTACGTCTGGGACGTCGCTGGAAAACCGAAGATCCACCTGAATCTGGACGTGATCGAACGACTGGTCCCCGAAATCATGCGAGGTTTCGGCGCGGTCCCCAAGCGGGGCGCCGAGGTCGGGGGGCTACTGATCGGAACGATTTCGCAGGAAGATGGTCGATCGCTGGTTCGGATCGAAGATGTTGTTTCCGTGCCTTGCAGCTATACGCGTGGACCATCCTACCTGTTCAATGTGGAAGACGCCCACGCCTTCAATGAAGCATACGAGCAGGTCCGCCCGGATTCCGGGCTCCCAACGCATGCCATAGGCTACTACCGCAGCCAGACGCGCGATGGTTCCTCGCTTGGCGTCGAGGATATCGAGTTGATGGACCGGTATTTTCCAGACGCGAATCACGTCGTACTGCTGGTCCGGCCCTTTGCTACGAAGGCGTCTGCGGCAGGATTTTTGGTTCGCGAAGGGGGTGCGTTTCCCGCGTCCTCTCCGCTCGAATTTCCGCTGGGCCGGCGGGAACTCACGGGCGAAGATCCGCGCCCGAGGCGAACGCTTGCGGAACGGCGGCGCGATGCGGCGGAAGGCATTCGCGAAGTACCGCGGCGGCGCGGCCATGGACTCTCAGAGTCCGGCGAAATGACCGAGGAACCGCTCGCAGATTCCCCAGAGACGTTTCTAAAAGAGCAGATCGATTACGGAATCTCCCCGGTGCCGCGCACGCGCGGGGGCTGGGCGTGGATTCCGCTGTCGTTCATTTTTTTATTGTTGGGTGTACTCCTTGGGTTCCTGGCGGCACTTTCGTTATCGCAAAAACCCGCACCTGGGACCGGCTCCGATTTCTCGCTGGCTTTAGCAGTCACCCGCGCCGGAAACAATCTGAACGTGAAGTGGAACCGCGATTCGATCCCGGTGCAATCGGCGACAAGAGCCATGCTGGAGATCGACGACGGCGGCTATTCGAAGCCCGTGGATCTCGATGCCGCCAATCTAAAGAGCGGTGTTCTGGTGTATCGGAACTCATCCGAACACGTTCGTTTCAGGCTAGTGATCTATTTGAACCCGCGCCTGACGGTCACCGAAACCGCGGAGTGGCATAAGTAAACTTCAGCTTGTCCGCTCACGGAAGCGGTTCAATCCTTCGGCCGGGGTTTCCTCTTCTTCGCGAGCCTCGATAATACTGCCAGTTGCTCCAGGTGCTCTTTCAAGGGCCGAGCGGGCGTTCCCCACATCACCTGTCCGCCGCGCACTACCTTCGAAGTCAGCACGCCGCTACCTGATCCCAGGACCGCCTTCGATTCGATCCTCGCCTTATCGCCGATTCCCACTTGCCCGCCGATCACGGCATAATCCTCCACCACCACGCCGCCCGAAAGTCCGGTCTGCGCGGCGATTACCACGTGTTTTCCGATTCGGCAGTTGTGCGCGATATGCACCATATTGTCGAGCTTGGTTCCGTCGCCGATGGAGGTGACTCCGAGCGCCGCCCGGTCGACGCACGAATTCGCGCCGATTTCCACCCGGTCGCCAATCTCGACATGCCCGACCTGCGGAAATTTCTCGTACGCTCCATTTTGAAAAACGAACCCAAACCCATCGGCGCCGATCACCGAGCCCGAATGCAGAATGCAATCGTCGCCGATGACGACATCGTGGTAGATCGTGACGCGCGGATAGAGAACAGTTCGCTCGCCGATGCGCACGCGGTCGCCCAGGGCGCAGCCGGGACCGATCGACGCTGTGGCAGCGACGCAGGCGCCGTCGCCGATCACGGAGGTAGGATGAATTCCGGCGGGTGGCTGCGGCGGGGGATTGAGTACCGTGATCGCGCGCGCAGCCGCTGCTCTCGGATCGCGGGCGCGAATGATGGTGCGGCCGGATTCGTTCGCGAAATCTTCAGGCACGATCAGGCAACCGGACCGCGAAGAGGCCGCAAGCTTACCCGTTTTGCCTCGCGCGACGAAAGAAACATCTCCCGCCTCGGCCGTTTCGAGATCCGCAACGCGGTGAACTTCCGTGCGATCGTCTCCTTCGAAACGAGCGTTCAAGATCTCAGCCAGTTTGCTTGCGAGCAAGGATACCTCGCCGACAACGAATTCGAAAAATGCACTCTTACGCCTGGTAGGCCGGGCCTCCAGCCCGACAGAGCGCCGAAGCCTTAAGAAACTCAGCCCGGCCGAGTTACCTTCATCAAGGCTGTGTCGGGCCCGAGGCCCGACCTACCTTGGAATTCTAACAAGAGGGGTGAACGAGACGGTGAAATCGGAATCGGGGTTCGGGAGCAGAGCGTTCGGGAATAGAAAGAAGCAAGGCGATCCAGGCGGCCGCGGGTCCTAGAAAACCACGGTATGCGATGCGAGGAACACCGCATCCCTGCTTGCCGCGCCGAGTCGGAGGATGCGCGACGTTAAGAGCAACTGGATCGCCCTGCACGGTTCGGAGGACGATATGTCCTTTGCCTACTAGTGCCGAGTGCGCGGGAAAATTCTCGGCTGCCAATGCAAAAATGGAATGATCCCAGAGAAATCCGTTCTCTTACGCAGGAAGATCACAGAATGATTGTCGGCACCGGCATTGACATCTGCGAAGTCCATCGAATCCGGAAAGCGATCCAGGCTGCCCACGGCGCCCGCTTCCTCACCCGGGTATTCACGGAGAGGGAAATCGATTATGCCAATAGTAAGGCGAACTCTTCGGAAAGATTCGCGGCGCGCTTTGCCGCGAAAGAAGCCGGGATGAAGGCGCTGGGGACCGGGTGGCGTGGAGGTCTTGGCTGGACGGATCTCGAAGTGGTGAACCTGCCTTCCGGACGCCCCACCCTTCGCTTTCACGGTAAGGCAGCCGAGTTTGCGGAGAAACTCAAGGTGCAGAATATCTCCCTATCGATCACCCACACAGTGGATCAAGCGATGGCGATGGTTATTTTGGAAGCGTGAGAATCACGCCGTGGTGCTATCGCCGGGCTGGCTGCCGCGCACGACCGCTTTCTGGCGCAGCTTGGTGAGTTCGCGCCGCGCGATCGATGCCCACTGGCTAGATCCATCCAGCTTTAGGTACGCCATCCAGTGGTGCACGGCCTTGAGCGGCTGATTTGTTCCCTGGTACAGCAGCGCGATGTTGTAGTGAGCATCCGCGTAGCCCGGCGCGATCTTCAGGGCTGCCTGGTAGTGCTCCAGCGCTTTCGCCCGATTGCCGCGCTCATCGTAGAGATTCGCCAGATCGAAATGCGCCAGGGCGTAAGCAGGATCGGCATCGATCGCTTCACGATAATATTGCTCAGCCTCGCGAAAGCGGCGGGCGTTGAAAAAAATTGTACCGAGATTCACCAGCGCTCCTGAAGACTTCGGATCGAGCTCCAGCGCCTTCTGGTACGCTTCGATGATCTCCTCCGCCCCGGCGCCTGTCTGCTCCAACTCCAGGCCGCGCTGAAACCAGCGTTCTGCAGAGGCTCGTTTATCGCGCTCGGTCTCGCCGCTCTCCTTGGCCTTGAACTCGACCAGCCGGTTTAATTCCTGCGCGTCGAAGTTGAGGAGCAACTGACCTGATTCCGCCTCCATCGCGCGACCCTCGACCTCGACACGAATTCGCCGTCCGTCGACGAAGATCCGAAGCTGCGTGAGCGGATCGTGCACGCCCTGCAGTTTGACGGCGAGCGCGTTCAAAGCACGCCGAATCTGCTCGATTGGGCGCCGCCCGGCGCGCAGCTTGGCGAGCGTCTTCAGCGCCACCAGTTCTTTGAACCCGTACGATTCGAAGACAGGCACCAGCTTCTGCTGTTCCCAGGTTTTGAGTTGCTTCTCCGAGATGTCCGCGAGCCGCAGCGCTTCTTCTCTCGAAAACGCCTGCTTCGCCGCCGCACCCACCACGGTCAGATTTTAGCGCACGGCTCCGGCGTGACGGGCTACTTTCGGAATGTTTTTTGAAACAAGGAGATCCCGGCGATGCCCGAGGCTCCAGCGTCGATGCACTGTTGGGTGTTCTCCTCCGTGATTCCCCCCAGCGCGAGCACCGGAATTCGTACGGCACGCGCGGCTTCCGCCAAGCCGGCGAGTCCGCGTGGGCAAAGCGCGGAGTCTTTCGAGATCGGGGCGAACACCGGCCCAAATAGAACGTAATCGGCCCCTTCCGACCCCGCGGTACGAACCTCTTCAACCGTATGGCATGAAACCCCGATCAGAAATCCCGGCGGAGCCAGCCGCCGCCATGTCTTTGGCGCGGGCGAATCCGCAGGCAGGTGGACGCCAGCTGCTCCTAAGGCCAGTGCGACATCGGCGCGAGTGTTCACGATGAGTTTGCAGCTCTTGGGGAGCAGGCCGCCCCCTCCACTGCCGGGCTGGGAGGCCGGCGCAGGCTGTGGGTCTGCTCCACAAAAATCCCGAACCAAGTCTGCCAGCTCCCGAGCCGTCATATCCTTCTCGCGAATCTGAATCCAGTCCACACCCGCCGCCGCATTCCGCAACATTGCGTGTACCAGCGACTCTGCCGGGAGCGACCTCCGATCCGTGATGTAGCACCGGATCATCGCCGTCCCCGCCGGGACCGGCGCCGCTCCGCGGCGCGCACCTGCCGTTCATCCATTCCGAAGTAGTGCGCGATCTCGTGCCAGACCGTGTCCGCCACCATCTGTTCCAGATGCGTAATGCTGCGAGCCAAGCGCTCATGCGGACCCTGGTAGATCGTGATCTGGTCCGGCATGCGAAATCCCTCGCCCACACTACGTTCGGTAAGCGGCCGTCCCTGGTACAGCCCGAGCAATCCCGGCTCCGGAGGCTCGCGTTCCACCACGATCACCACGTTCTCAAGACGCTTGCGGAACCGAGCCGGGATACGTTCCAGCGCACGCGTGGTGAGTTCATCGAATTCGCGCGCCGAGAGCACTGAACCTACTGCGTCACTCGCGTTGCGCGTCCTTCAGTCTCGCCGCGCAGCCAGATGTAGAGCGGCGATTTCGGCGTCGGCGAAGGCCACGGCATCGCGATTCGCAGCGACTGCTTCGCGCCTTCGCCCGCGACAGGCCGAGGCAGCTCCGGAACCGCAACCCCACCCTGCGCGTTCCATCCGGTCTTATCGATCGTCTCCAAATCGAAACCGCGCAGGGTTCCCGCGAACCCCTCGCCGACCTTCTCATCCGAAAGCGCGAAGTTCTCAACACGGGGGAGCCGCACGAGCTTGCCGAGCGCAAACGGATCCGACTTGCCCAGAGCCTCCGTCTCGATCGTCGCCTGGAGAGTACATCCTGACTGCCCCACGCTTCCCGGATCGAGCGACAGGAACCACGCTCCGTCTCCCGCGCCAGTGAACTGTACTGCAGCGGTTTTCTCTCCGGCGCGCGCGGTCTGAGTCTGCACCATTCGACCTGCCTCCGCGCACTGCAGCGTCACAGCAGGTTGAACTCCCGCCGGCTCGACGCGCATCGCAAAACTCACCCACGATCCGGACGGGAGCTCATCCGGCTTCAGCGTAACCAACCCGTCGCGAGGCACGGACGACTTCGCCTCCAGGATCTTCGGCCGCGACGCGGCGATCTGCAGCAAATCCGTGAATCGCAGCGTCTGCGACATCCCGGCGACCTTCGCTGACAACGTCAGTCGTCCCCCCGCGGCGGCATTCGGTCGCAGCCTTACCTCAACTTCGCGCTGTGTTCCGTCGGCGCTTGCGGGCCGCAGGGTGAAATCGGCGGCCTCGCTCTCGATCGCGTCAATCCGATCCAGTCCGGAGCCCACAAGCTTCACCACCTGCTCGCGTTCGCCGATGTTGACGCGTGGCCCCGCGACAGTGATCTTCGGCATGGGCGGAAGCAATCGAAGCGGCATTTCCGCTACAACGCCATCGATTCGAGACAGCGCCAGCAAGTACTGCCCCTCGCGAAGCCCGTCGGTATCGACTTCCACTTTCAAAGGACTGCCGGTGTCCGCGACGAGGCTCGCCGGAATCTGCCGCGAGCTCGATGGACGATGCAGCCAAACTTTGTCGATGAACAATCCACTCGCATCCGCCATCTCCAACACGACCGGACCGGTCGCCGTTACAAACCGATCCTGCGATTCGGGAGTCAACCGAGCGATCTTCAAATCATCGAGCTTCCTCAACCGCACCGTCCCGCCTACCGTGAACGGGCTCCAGTCCCATTTCCCTTCGATCTTGTAGTTCCCCGGAGCCCCGGCGAATTGCCGCAGATCCAGCTGCAAAAGCCGGTCGTCATCCATCACGCGAGCCTTCACCGGCAACGTAGCCGCGCCCGATTCCGGAGTCAATGTCCAGTCATAGCTGTGAGGAAGAATGCGCCAGTCCGCGGACTTATCCAACTTGAGCGGAATGCTCACTCGCAGCCCGATCGGAAAATCCAACACCTTCGTCACGCTCGCCGCCGGTGCGGCGGAATTGTTTAAACGATACGCCCACAAGTACGCGACTTTGTTCCTCGTCCTTTGCTGCAATTGCGCGCACAACGTCATCGCGTCGCCCTCCCCGGCGAGGCCGTACACGGATCGAAATTCGGTATCGGGCAACAACCACGATTTCACGTCGGGCAAAATCCCGCCGCCCGGAACAATTCCTCCCGCGTTTTCGAAAAACATGTCGGAGCCCTTGCCCATCAACGTTTGCGCTGCTACCTTCCGTCCCGTTCCAAGGGGGTTATACGACGAGACCGCGGGATTGAGCGCTCGCACCAGCGCGAACAGAGCCTGCTCCGCTGGAGTGGATGCCGGCATGGGTTTGTCGGCGTCCTCCGCAAGCTCGTCATCCAGGAAATTGAGTGCATCGAGTCCCGCTTCCAGATCCGCCGTTTGATCCGCGTAGTCAGCCAACGCGTTGACCAGGTTCTCATCGCGAGTTACGAGATTTGTCAGCCGCTTCTCGTCCATTCCCTTCGGCGCGAACACAAGAACGGCAGTGCGAACCGGAAATGGAACCTGCCACTCGGTAGCCGCCATTGCCGGACGCGGTTCGAGCACCGTTGTCTGTCCCTCCGCCGCACGCGGCACCAGCACCAACGTGAGTCGCGAATCCCGCGTGATATCGGAAGGAAGCTGGGCCGGTTGATACCGAACTCGATAGCCGGCAGGGATGTTGTTCACGTGCCGCATCGGCAGGTAACCAGCAGTGTTGCCGAGAGGTGGCGCCACGGTCAAGCGGAATGCTGCGACCTGCAAGCTACCCACGCAACCCTGGGACGCCGCCAGCGCCGTGAGTGCTCCCGCGAAGAAAAGGCAAGCAGTTCGTTCGAACATACTGTAATTCAGTCTACGCCGGGCATATGGCGGCTGTATGATAGTGAACGCGATGGATGAGCGCGCGTTTTACAAAGAGTCGCAGACCACCAAGCCGGCTACGTTGAACTGTCCGTACTGCAGGACCGCTGAAACGTACGAGCTCCGGTGGGTTGTCCGCAAGAAAATCGACCGCTTACCAGGCGGTGCAGATGACCGCGACCGCGCAAAATTTGCGAAGGCCGCGAGTTACATGGTGCTGATCGACGACAAAGCCGACTGCAAAAACATGCGTTGCAGGAAGCGTTTTGATATCTCCGGTATCAAAACAATGGCCTTCATTTAAATCCAAAAGCCGGTAGATTATTCATCCTCTGAGAGTTCGCACCTGCGCCGGGTGTTAATGAAACGCAATTTCCAGGGGCCGGATCAACAGGATGAATGGAGGTCGTATGCGACGCTTTGCTTGGACCATCCCGGTCGGTCTGATTTTTTTTGCTGGGATGCTTCCCGCGCAACAGGAGTTTCGGCGCTTCACGGGTAACGTAGGCGCCGGTTTCACACAGGGTATTGGAAATGTCGGCCAACGAACCGACTTGGGTTGGAATGTCGACGGCGGCGCCGGTGTCAATTTGAATCCGTACGTGGGGCTGACGCTCCAGTTCAACTACAACCACATGGGCATTAATCGCGCGACGCTTGACTCGCTCGGTGGTTTTCCCGGCGGAACTGTGAGAATGTGGGCCGCCACGTTCGATCCCGTCTTTCACTTAGCTCCCGGGAAGCCCGTGGATGTGTACGTCGTTGGCGGTGGCGGACTCTATCACTGGGCCCAGGAGTTCACAGAGCCCTCCGTAGCCACAGTCACGGCGTTTGACCCGTACTTTGGCTTCTTTTTCCCGGTGAATGTCCCTGCGCAAACGGTGCTGAGTTCGTACTCGGTGAACAAGCCCGGTTGGAATGCGGGCCTGGGCTTTAGTTTTGGATCGCGCTGGGGTGGAAAGTTCTATTCAGAAGCGCGCTTCCACCGGATGGAGTTCGGCGATCGCCACGCCGATATGCTGCCTGTGACGTTCGGCTTCCGTTGGTAGAACTGAACGTCTTCCGAATTAGGGCGAGAGATGCGGCCTTCTCAACACTGATCTAGCTCCTCCGCATTTCCCGCTCTAGCTCGGAGATTACATCCGTCCGTTCCTTCCCTTGCAGGTCGGTTTGCAATCTTCGCAACGCCACACCGACCACGTCCCGGTGATGCAGCTTCGACCCCATGTGATCGGCGGCGCTCAACTCCAGCCAGATATCGTGTAAACGGTCGACGTCCTCCGGCCATAAGCGCGGCGGATGGGGCCCAAGATTGACGAAGATCGATTCACGATCGGGACTGATTACTTCGAGCGAGAACGGATGTCGCGGTTCGGCCGTACGCTGCCAGGCGAGTCCGATTCGCCGCGCAAGCTCGTGCGAATCCATCCGCGCGCTCACGCCGGTCACCAGGCGTGATGCTTTAAGGCTCGTCGCGCATTGCACAAGCGCGTCGAATGGATTGACCGCAGGGACTACCAGGAGCTCGACGTGTTTGCCTTCCTTTTCGGCGATCTCGACCACCTGACTGAACAATTCCTTCTCGTAGTCACTGAAGATCTGGTTTTCGGCAAGGTCGTATTCAGCGGCCCCGGTTGAGACCTGTCGAATCGTGACGACCACGATGTCGTGTTTGCGCAGATTTGTTTTGCGCAGCACCCGCTTCAGGTGTTCCAGCCGACGGTAATCGCGAACCGCAACCACAACGCATCCAGTTCGCGCGCGGAGGTGCGAAGCCTCCACGTGCGGTTGATGCTCCAGGTTGAACTGCTCGAGTCCCTTTCGCTCGCTCTGTTGTCGCCGAAGATTGATTCGTTCCGAGATCGTGAATACCACGAACAGCACCAGCGTGAACGCGATTCCGTACTTCGTCGCGAGCTGCTTGCTGATCAGATTCGCAACGGCGACCGCGCCCAGGATCGATGTAATCACAAACAGGCCGATCGGGATTTCATGGCCGGCAATGTTCAAATTGAGCGGCGTCTTGTACTCCTGATCGTGCCGTTGGAATCGCAGTACGGTGACTCCCAGCGCCTTGAAGAAGAAACTCCACACCACTCCGAAGGCGTAGGCTTCGGCCAGGATGGTCATGTTGCCGCGGCTGTAGAGAATGGTCGCGATCTGCAACGCCGTGATCAGGTTGATCATGCGGTGGGTAGTGCCGAACTTCTTATGCGGATGGCGGAACCAGGGCAGCAATACGCCGTCTTCCGCGACCCGGTTCAACACGCCGTTCGCGCCGATGATCGCGGTGTTCACCGCTCCAGAGAGGATCAGTCCGCCTACGAACACGACAAAGACGTGGAATGCGAGCCGCAGCGGGTAGGGGCCGCTCAAGTGATTCGTCAGTCCGCCGATCAGGTTCGCGAAGTACCTCTGCCGATCCTCATCCGGAATGATCATCGCCGCCAGCAGCGTCACCAACCCGGTGGAGATCACTGCGTAGAAACACGTAATGTTCGCCGTGATCTTCAGGTTCTTCAGCTTCGGCGCTGCGATTTCGCGATACACCTGCGCCAGCGTCTCGAATCCGCTCATGGAAAGCAGAGAGTGTCCAAACGCCACAATAATCGCGACGATCGAAATCTGGAGGAGGGAGGTTCCCTTGAACCACCCCTGCGCGTCTTCGGAGAACATGAGGTTCGAAAGCACCGGCGCGGGGGGCAGTTCCCAACGACCTTTGATCAGGATCGTCAAAGGCGCCCAGATCAACAGGATCACCACCATTACGGTAGTAATTTGCATGATTCGCAGCGCTTTGCCGCTGGATTCGTGAACGCCCTTGATGTTCTCCCACCAGAAGAGCAGCGTGACCAGGATACCTATCCCGGCGGCGAACAGATTCACATCGACGTGGAAGTTTTGATGCGTCAGCTCGCCGAACTCGTTGATGAGCGCCGCCAGATATTGGCCCGCGCTAACACCGCTGATCGGACCGGTGAGGATGTAATCGAACACCAGTGCGGATACCGAGAGCTTCGCCAGCGCCGGACCCATGCTGTCGCGCACGACCACGTACACGCCGCCGCGCACATACATGCTGCAGCTTTCGAGATATACGCTGCGCACGGCGAAACTGAACAGCATGACGCCGAGCACGAACCAGGGCGCGGCCTGCCCGACCGCTTGCTCAGCAGCGCCACCGGCATAAAATGCCGACGAGGCAAGATCGCTCAGTACAATAGAGGCTCCGCGCCAAAAACTGATGAAGGAGAGGGCTACCGTCGTCGCGACGACTACCTTAGGCGCAGGCGACGGTCGCTGACCGTCTTGAGGGGACATCCGTGCTTACTATTCTACGGCTTCCGGCCGACTCGGCTGGCCGCCGACGTCTCGCCCCCTTAATCGCAGCAGCCTCAGAAGCAGATACAATCGCGGCTATGAAGCTCACCGTGGTCGCTCTCTTCGCGATTTCCCTGCTCGCGGGTCAGGCGCAAAAGGGGAAGAACGCGTTTGCCGGCATCGACTGGAACAAGCCCTTTCCAGCACACAAGATCATCGGGAATGTATATTTTGTCGGCTCAGAACAGCTCGGGTCGTTCTTGATCACAACGCCCGCGGGGCACATCCTGATCAACAGCGATTACGAAGAAACGGTTCCCGTGATCCGAGCGGCTGTCGAGAAGCTCGGATTCAAGTTCACGGATATTAAGGTTCTGCTGGGCAGCCACGCGCATCCGGATCACATGACCGGAGACGCGATGGTGAAGGAGCTGACGGGGGCTCGCGTGATGGCGATGGAGCAGGACGTGCCTGCTCTCGAGAACATGAAGCCGGGCGGCAAGCCACATCCGATCGATCGGGTGCTGAAAGACGGCGATACGGTTGAGCTCGGCGGAACGACGCTCACTGCGCGTCTGACGCCGGGTCACACCAAGGGATGCACGACGTGGACGCTGAAGACTCAAGAGGACGGCATGACATACGATGTCGTGATCGTCGGCAGCGTCAGTACCAATGCCGCGAACTTCGTGAACAATGCAGCCTATCCGCAAATTCAGGACGATTTCATCCGCAGCTTCAAAGTGCTGCGATCGCTGCACGCAGATGTGTTCCTCGGCTCGCACAATACGTTCTACCGCCTGAGCGAGAAGTACCCGAAGATCCAGCCGGGCGCGCAGAATCCGTACATCGATCCGGCCGGGTATCGGGCGCTGATCGATACGTCGGAGAAAGCGTTCTACGCCGCCGTCGAGCAGCAGAAGCAGGCGTCGGCTAAGTAGCCTTATTCGAATGCGTCGAGTTCCCGCCGCGCGCGGTCGAGAATCTTTTCAATTTCGACACGCTTGACCGCATCGGCGCCGGCGCGGCGCGTGGCCTGGAATGCCGCTTTCGCAAGCGCTCCGAACGGGCCCGCAATCCAAGGCGCCCAATCGCCCCAGTGCGACGCTTTCTTCCAGATGTCCTCCACCGTTTTAGCTTCGCGCTCCAACTCCTGCTGGCCGGCCTCCGTCAGCCTGTACACGCGCTTTCCTTCGGTGTGCTCAGAAATCACCATGCCTTCGTCTTCGAGCTGCTGGAGCGTGGGGTACATGGTCCCGGCGCTCACTCGATAACTGCCGCCGGACCGGTTTTCCAGCTCTTTCATCAGCTCGTACCCGTGTTTCGGGTGTTCTGAAAGTAGGGAGAGGATCGCCAGCCGAAGTTCGCCGGCGCCGAAGAACCTGCCGCGCTTAAGCGGGGTATAAACCCAAGAATTCCAATTACTTGAATCGTTCAACCAATCCCATGGCCGGGTATTCATCGCGGTGACCTCCATCGGAAGCTATATCGTAAGAAGCATCTTACACTATATCGTACGATATAGATTGCCCGGAAGTTCCAGGTGGCGATAAACACCAACCCCCCAGTGATCAAGATGGTGTGATATGATTTGTAAGTCTGTCGCTTTCCGCGGCGGACGTTCAGGAACATCCCAATGCCAAAGCTGAAGACACATAAGGGTGCGTCCAAGCGGTTCAAGAAGACGGGCACCGGCAAAATCAAACGCCGTCATGCATTTGCCCGCCACATCTTGACCTCGAAGGCGCGATCCCGCAAGCGCAGGCTCGGGTCGGCGGTCGTCGCAGACGACGCCAACAGCCCCGAGATCAAGCGCATGATGCCGTACTAATGGCATCGATTCCGGGCCGTTTGTAAAGGGCCCGGACCGAGTGGACAGTGCGCCGCACGTGCCCGTTCCGCCGGAATTGAAGTAGCACCCAAAGGAGAAGAAACGTGCCGAGAGTAAAACGTGGTACAGGCCGGCGCGCCAGCCGGAAGAAGACACTCGCCCTAGCCAAGGGCTTTTTTCTCACAAAGAGCAAGCTGCATCGCTCCGCTCAGGAAGCGGTGGAGAAATCCCTGCGCTACGGCTACAAGGGACGCCGTCTGAAGAAGCGCGATTTCCGTTCGTTGTGGATCGTGCGCATCGGCGCAGCGTGCCGTGCCGCCGAAATTTCGTACAGCCGCTTCATGGACGGACTGAAGAAAGCCGGCATCGAGCTGAATCGCAAGATCCTGGCTGACATGGCGATGAATGACAGCACGGCTTTCAGCGCACTGGTCGCGCAAGCCAAGGCAGCGCTTCCGAAGCAGTAGCGCGCCGCGAAAGTTTTCTTGGCGAATTCTTAGCGAGGGGCTCGAAAAGCTGTTATAAAGGGTCTCGTATGGAAGCCGCAACGCATATGCAACCGCAGCCTGAAGATGATCCCTTAGGAAGCTTGGAAGACCGGATTCGCCGCGCGGTAACGATGGTTTCAACGCTCAAAGCCGAGCGCGACGCCGCTGTCGACGAACTGGACTCGGCGAAGCGGTTGGCTGCAGCCGCGCAGTCCGAAGCGCAGAAGCTCCGGTCGGAATTGGACGGGTTGCGTAGCGAACGCAAGCAGGTTCGAGTGCGAATTGAGAAACTGCTCGGGCAGATGGACCTGTTGAGCGGGGCTTAGCCGTTCAGGGCTTTCGCCCGCCAAGGAGGCCGAAACTTGGAATCCGCTCCGGAACGTAGCACCGTCCGCGTTACTATCTACAACCAGCCGTATACGCTGCTGGCGAGCGATGAAGCCGGCGAGGTCGAAGCTCTGGCGCACACCGTCGATCAGTTGATGACTGACATCGCGCAGCGCGCGGGCAACGTGAACGCGAATCAGGTCGCTGTACTGGCGTGTCTCCACATGGCTGAGCGATTGCGCTCGATCGAGCGCGAGCACGCAGGCTTAAAAGAGCGCGTCGGGGTGAAGGCGAAGCAGTTTTCGCTTCTCCTCGACAAGGTGATCGACTAGTCCCGGCGTGTTGTTCTCTCCGCTGCTTTCACAGTTCCCCTGGCTTCGTCACGGATTCGGAACCAAGCATGAGCCGTTGTCGCAGGACGGCATGGTGAGTTTGCAGCAGATCCATTCCTCAGAGGTGTTGGTTGCCGGCGATCAGCCTGGCTGTGCGGGCGAGGGCGACGCTCTGATCACCAGGCAGCCTGGCATAACCGTATCTGTGAGAACAGCGGACTGTTATCCGATTCTGCTCGTGGATCCGGAGGCCCGTGAGGTGGCTGTAGTGCACGCGGGCTGGCGGGGCACGGCGGGCGGAATTGTCCGGAAGACGCTGGATCGGATGAGCCGCGAATTCGGGACGGCTCCTCACCGCATGTTCGCTGCGATCGGCCCGGGAATCGGCGAGTGCTGCTACGAGGTGGGAGCGGAGGTCGCGGCGCAGTTTGGTAGGAGCGGTGCCGGGAAGCTGAATCTTGCCGAAGAGAACCGTAGGCAGCTAGTGTCTGCGGGCGTGGCAGCGTCGCAGATCGAAATCCTGGGGCATTGTACGCGCTGCGATGCAGCGACGTTTCACTCCTATCGCCGAGACAAGGATGCGGCCGGGCGCATGATCTCCTTTATTGGAGTAGCCCCCTTGCGATGATTTCACTCACCCGCACCGGCGACGAGCGCGAGCGGAGTCCATCGTGCTTGAGATCGCACCGAGTTCCTCTGTCAAACGCGAGATCGCCGCAGCATACACCGTTGACTTTGAGCGCCGCGCTTTCTACACTGGCCTTAATCTGCGATTGCTGCCCGCGATGGGCGCTAGGAGCGATTTCATGTTGAACTTCCATAGACTTACGCACGCTTCGTCGCGAACCGGGCTCAGCTTGTTGCTGGTTCTGCCCTTGACGGCGGCCTCGGTGCGGATTATCCAGACGAATGCGGCGGGCGACGAGGCGCATTTCATCGACCCTGCGACCAACAAAGTCGTGCTGAAAGTGCCAAACCTGGAGGCGGCGCATGGTGTAATCGCCGCGCCGGACGGGACGAGAGCCTATTTCACCGTGGAAGGCAACAGCACAGTTGCGGCGGTCGATTCCAAGACCGGCAAAATCGTCGGTGAGACGAAACTTACAGGGCACCCGAACAACATTTGCGTTTCCAAGGACGGAAAGCTGGTGTTCGCGGGAATCGCTGTAAATCCGGGCGCGGTGGACGTGATCGACACCAAGACGATGGAGCGCATCAAGAGTATTCCGGTGAAGGGAGCGGTCCACAATGTCTACACGACACCCGACGGCAAGCACGTGATTTCGGGCGCGGTTGGTAGCGCCGTTCTGACGGTCATTGATGTCGCGAAATTAGAACCGGTCTGGGATCTCAAGATGGACAAAGGCATTCGGCCGATGGCAATGGAAGCCGGTCCGGACGGTTCGACCAGCCGCCTCTTCCTGCAGCTGTCGGATTACCACGGTTTCGCGGTGATCGACTTCAAGACTCATAAGGAAGTCGCACGCATTAAGCTGCCCGATCAGCCGGTGAACGGTGAAGCCCATAGCGGTTCGCCTTCGCACGGATTGCTGGTATCCCCGGACGGCAAGCTGCTCGTATCGAACAGCTCCATCGCCGGCGGGGTTTTCGTGATGTCGATGCCGGATTTCAAGGTGCTCGGCTTCGTGCGGACCGGGAGTACGCCGGACTGGCTTACGTTCACACCGGATAGCAAGATGGTTTACGTGGCTAACGCCGGCGACAACGCTGTTTCGGCTGTGGACCTGAAGGCTATGAAGGAAGTCGCCAAAATCAAGGTCGGCGAGGTGCCGAAGCGCAACGGCACGATCGTGGTGCCGTAGATCCTACCGCAATCCAGCGAGCTATTCTGGGGGCATGCGATTCAAATCGCTTGCCCCCATCGCTTTTTTTATGCTCCTTGCCGCTGCCGCCATTCCCGATCTCGCAGAGCTGAACCGGATGATCGCGCGCTTCGCGCCTGCCGAAATTGCCGCCGACGCTTCGAACCTCGCTCCTGGCGATAAGCAGGCGTTGGCAAAACTGATCGAGGCCGCTCGCGTGATCGACGACATTTTCTTAACACAGCTCTGGGCTGGAAATCCGGCGCTGCGAGCCCGGTTGACGCAGGATACGACGCCGCTCGGCAAGGCTCGCCTGCGGTATTTCGATTTGAATCGCGGGCCATGGTCGGATCTTGACGAGCACGCCGCGTTCGTGCCCGGCGTAGCGCCGCGGAAACCTCTGGGCGCGAACTTCTATCCCGAGGACATGACCAAGGACGAATTCGAGACCTGGGTCGCTAAGCTGCCGAAGATACAGCAGGAGGAGGCGCGAGGTTTCTTCACCGTGATCCGCAGGGACGCTGCCAGGAAGCTTTCGATCGTGCCGTGCAGCAAAGCGTACGCACAGGATCTGGCGCGCATGGCAAAACTACTGGGCGAAGCCGCCGCCGCGACGCCAAACGCGTCCCTGAAGGAATTCCTTTCGCTGCGGGCCAAAGCGTTTCTGAACGACGATTATTACGCGAGCGACGTCGCGTGGATGAAGCTGGACGCGCCGATCGATGTGACCATCGGCCCATACGAGACCTACAACGACGAACTGCTGGGCTATAAGGCGTCGTTCGAAGCGTATATCACCCTGCGGGACGATCGCGAAACCGCCAAGCTCAAGATGTTCGCCGATCACTTGCAGGAAATTGAAAATAATCTGCCGATGGATGCGAAGTATCGGAATCCTAAGATCGGCGCGCTGGCTCCCATTCGCGTTGTGAACGAGATTCTTGCAAGCGGCGATGGGTCCCACGGCGTGCGGACCGCGGCCTTCAATCTGCCGAACGACGAACGCATCATCCGGGCAATGGGGTCGAAGCGCGTGATGCTCAAGAACGTCCAGGAAGCCAAGTTCTCAAAGATCCTGACGCCCATCGCCTCGCGGGTGCTCTCGCAGGGCGATCAGCACGACCTGAGCTTTGACGCGTTCTTCACCCACATTCTGGCGCACGAGATGACGCATGGGATCGGGCCCCAGAATAATGTGCGGCAGTCCTTGAAAGAGTTGCACTCGGCGATCGAGGAAGCGAAGGCCGATGCGACCGGACTGTTCATGCTCCAAACGCTTTATGACCGCAAGCTGCTGCCGGCCGCCGAGAAGCAACTGTACACGACTTTCCTTGCTTCGTCCTTCCGAACGCTTCGCTTCGGAATTCACGAAGCCCACGGCAAGGGCATGGCGCTGCAGTTCAACTATCTTCTCGACAAAGGCGCGTTCGTCGCCAAGCCCGACGGAACATTCGCAATCGACATCGCAAAGATCAAGCCGGCAGTCCGCGACCTGGTCCACGACCTCCTCACAGTCGAAGCCACGGGCGACTACGCGGGCGCCAAGCGAATGCTCGACCAGATGTCCGTGCTGCGGCCGCCGCTGCAGAAGACGCTCGATCGCCTGAAGGACATCCCGACGGATATCGAGCCCATACGAAAGATATGAGTCCGCATAAGGCGCGGGATGTTAAACTAAAAATCTCGGGGCGTGGCTCAGCCTGGCTAGAGCGCCTGGTTCGGGACCAGGAGGTCGGTGGTTCGAATCCACTCGCCCCGACCACTTCTTTCAATCACTTGCCAAGTCAACTTGGCTTCCTACGGTCATGTTTGACCGCTACCCTGACCGCTACTGGACCGAAAATCTCATCAATCTTCGCCGCTGCCTGCTTCTGTCCATCCAGGGTCAAGTGCGTGTAGATCCCCAAAGGAAACTGATGGCCAACCGCGCGCCGCCGATAAGTTGGACTGCCTTGCGATTCCTGATACATCCGCCGTCCGCTTGCCCGAGGGTTTCACGCTTGAGCACGACGGCCTTTACCATACACGAACCGTCATGCATGACGGAAAGGCAAATCAAAAACGAACCTGGATTAGCCCCGCGATTCTGGTGAAGGGTCGCGCGTCTACGCTCGACGACACAGGCTACGGTTTGCTAGTGATTTTTCAAGACTGTCGTGGTCAACGACGTCCACTCATTCTCCCGCGCAAGTCGCTCTACGGTGATGGAGCCGAGGCACTGAATGAACTCATCGATCGAGGCTTCGAGCCTAGCAGAGACAAGGGCGCTATCAAAGAGCTGAAGGAATACTTATGCCGAAGTGAGCCCAAGAACTGGGTCCGTTATGTTTCTCGTGTCGGTTGGCATGACGGAGTATTCGTTTTTCCAGATCGAACGGTCGGTCGCAGCGCCGCAGGTGAGGAAGTGATATTCCATACCGAAGAGCCCGTTTCGCATAAGTACTCTACGGCTGGCACGTTGGAGGAGTGGCAGCAGAAGGTCTCCCGGCCGTGCCGAGATAACTCCCGACTGCTTTTTGCACTCTCGTGCGCGTTTGCCGCGCCACTACTTCAATTGGCGGGGATGGACAACGGCGGTTTTCATTTTAAGGGCTTGTCCACAGTCGGTAAGACGACGGCCCTCATTGCGGCCGGGTCCGTCTTTGGAGGTGATGCAAAGCATGGATTCATCCAGACCTGGCGGGCCACTGCAAACGGGTTGGAATCCCAAGCCGTACTGCACAACGATTGTCTACTCCCGCTGGACGAAATCGGTCAGGTATTCCCGAAGGAGATTTCGGAGATAGTCTACTTTCTTGGCAACGGACAAGGTAAGCAGCGAAGTACGAAGAGTGGTGGCGCGCGCGCCGTAAATGCGTTCCGTCTCCTAACACTGTCAACGGGCGAACGGAGCATCAACGAATTGATCGACTCAAGTGGCACGGCCGTGCGGGGCGGTCACGGCGTACGCCTCATCGAAATTCCAGCCGATCCAGGCAACGGCAACGGAATTTTTGAAAGCTTACATGAGGACTCAAGTGGAGCAAGTCTTTCCACCGCGATCACGACCGCAGCCAAGGCCTTCTACGGAACCCCGATTAGGGATTTCCTTAAGATTGTCGTCGACCGCAAAGACGAACTGGGCAACGAATTATTCGAGGGACGCCGCCAGTTCACCTCGGACAATCTGCCCAAGAACAGCTCCCCCGAAATCGAACGCGTGCTGAAAGTCTTCGGCCACGTTGCGACAGCTGGAGAAATCGCGACTACGTTAGGAATTACGAAGTGGCAGCCCGGTGAAGCGACTTGGGCGGCCAAGGAGTGCTTTAAGGCCCATCTCGAAAAACGTACCGGGCTAGGCGCACACGATGTGGAACTTGGTATCGGGATGCTCAGCCGCTTCCTTCAAGTACACGGCTCGTCAAGATTCCGGAGACTCGGAACAAAAGAAAGCGAAGTACGATCGCAACCCTTGGCCGGATGGATTGGGGTCGAACGAATTGACTCGACGGAGCTAACCGTGTACTTCATTCCAGGAGAAGTTTTCGCCGGCGAGATCCTGAAGGGCGTCGACGCCGAGGATGTTGCAAAAGAACTGTTGAAACGCGGGCATTTGCTTGTAAACCATGGTTCGAAGGAGGGAAATCGACTTCAGTATCAGAAGCGGCTTCCATTGCCCGGAACCTCTAAAACCAAACCGATGCGTATCTACGCGATCATATCGTCGCTTTTGGGTGAGGGAGACGAAGAGGAAGGATGAAGGTGGCTACAGTGGCTACTCTGGATACATCTCTACTTATTCCTTCAAATCAAAGGGTTTGTTGTTGCTTCCGGCACTGTAGCCATGCCAGAACTCAACTGGCTACGTATCGCTACCGGAAGATGGCTACATCGAAAGCACGCTCTGGCTACACGAGAAGCCGCCTATTTTCTATTGGTTGGCTTAACTGTAGCCACCGTATCCAGCGTAGCCTGCTCGTAAACAGGAGAGCCTGGAGAATTCGGACTGCACTTCACGGGAACGGTCTAAGAGTCGAATCGGCGGCGTGTTTTGTAGGGGCAGATACCGGGAACCCTCTACACGGTGCTTGGCTGGAGATCCGCGAACTGCGGTTGGATTCTGCCTTCAAGAGGGTCCCCGTCGTGGATGCTTTTCGAATTTTCTGTCTAGACCCTGGGCCTGGAAGCGCGCGGATACTTCTACAGTTTCAGCCGTTTGTGCTTCCAGCTCCGTCGTCAACAGGGGGAAGTCTTCTGGGGAGCCAGCTGTGAGAGTCGCTCTCTACTCCCGAGTCTCCACTCGCGACAAGGGCCAAGACATCACCAATCAAACTAGCCAGATGCGAGACCTCTGCGTCGCGAATTCCTGGACGATCACGATCGAGTACGAAGATCACGAATCCCGGAGTAAACCTGGCAGGCCACAATTTCAGCAAATGCTCAAAGATGCCGCTGCGAAAAAATTTGACTTTTTAATATTCTGGTCACTCGACAGGTTCACGCGCGAAGGCACGCTCTCAACGTTGAAATATTTGGAGTTGCTGGAAACTCACGGGGTGCGCATCCGAAGTTTGACAGAACCGTGGATCGATAGCGCTGGCCCCTTTGACCTTCCCCCCGAAATCCGCACACTAACGGTCCGATAATCGGACGAAGGTAAGGAGAAAGCGGATGAGTAAAAGCAACCACACGGAAGCGCAGATGATCGGTGCGGTGAAGCAAGTGGAGGCGGGGCGGAAGGCCGATGAAGTGGCCAGGGAGATGGGCGTAAGCAAGCACACCATTTACGGCTGGAAGCAGAAGTACGGCGGCGTGGATGTAGCCGAGGCGCAGGAGTTGAAACAACTTCGAGACGAGAATGCGAGATTGAAGAAACTCGTGGCCGAGTACGCGCTGGATCGCGAAGCTCTGAAGTCGGTGATCGTAAAAAACGGGTACAGCTCGTAGGCGCTAAGGCGCAACTCAGTGCGGCGCGGAAGGATGTCGAACACGTTCGCGCCGCGTTTTTGATGAGCGAGCGCCATGCCTGCGGGCTGCTGGGGGTCTCGGTATCGAGTTGCCGCTACCGGCCGCGAACCAAAGAGCGCGAAGCTGCATTGCGCACGCGGCTAGAGGAGTTGGCGCGCGAGAACCCGCGCTATGGCTCGCCGCGGTTGTATGTATTGCTGCGCCGCGAGACGCGCTGCAATCACAAGTGCGTGGAGCGAATCTATCGCGAAGCCGGACTCAGTCTGCGGCGGAAAAAGCGAAAACGGCTGGTGCGGCAGCGTGTTCCGATGAGGGTAGCGCTGGCTCCGAATGAAGAATGGGCGTTGGACTTCGTCGCCGATGCGCTGGCAAGTGCTCGCAGCTTGCGCATCCTGACGGTGGTGGATGCATTCACCAGAGAGTGTCTGGCATTGGAAACGGACACTTCGATGGGCAGTTTGCGTGTCCTTCGCGTGCTGGAGCGCCTCATCGCCGAGCGCGGTGCGCCGCGACGAATCCGCACCGATAATGGCCCTGAGTTCACCAGTCGCGCTTATCTGGCCTGGAGCCTGGAGCGCCGGATAGAACTGGTGCATATCCGTCCGGGCAAGCCGATCGAGAACGCGCTGGTGGAAAGCTTCAACGGCCGCTTGCGCGACGAGTGTTTGCGTGTCAGCTGGTTCCGCAATCTATTCGATGCGCGCCGCCAGATCGAGGCCTGGCGCGATCACTACAATCGGGTGCGTCCGCACTCGGCGTTGGATTATCGGACTCCGTTGGAGTTCGCCGCGCTTCGCGCCGCGGGTCAATTCATTGCTGGAGTGGGGCAAGAGGCCTCAAACGCCGGCCCCTTGCCCCACACCCCCATCCCCGGGAAAG
>JADMIO011113530.1_pt1 | contig 41670 bp, 40 predicted proteins | sample 8958161 | NCBI WGS metagenome assembly JADMIO01 (sample SAMN16585339, study PRJNA669376) | soil metagenome | isolation source: Crop rotation soil | place: USA: Cullars Rotation, Alabama | collected 2011 | reverse complement strand
CCGCGACAACTTGTCCACGTGGAATTCTAAGCTTAGGATCCCAATGTGCTGGAAAAACGTGGTGACGCTGCGACTGGCCGAATCGCTCGCAGTCAGCTCGGTCTCGTCGCCGGCACTGGGGCGGCTGCTCACGATGCGGGTGGTCGGCCAGAACAGCCTCATCATCAATCTGCCGAACCCGGTCCCGCGCGACACCCTTCTGCCGCTCGACATCGTCTACAGCGGGCGGTTGAATCCGCAGCCGGTCGATCGGGAGTCGCCGGCCGGCGTTGTGCCGATTGCGACCGGCGGGGACACGCCGGGGCGCGCAGATACGCCGCTCGTCATCCTGCCTGAAGCGAGGTGGCTGTACAGCAACCAGGTCTACTGGTATCCACAGTCACAGGTCTCCGACTATGCGACGGCGACGATCCGCGTACAGGTGCCGGCGGAGTACCAAGTGCTGGCCAACGGCCGGGTCGACCAGGTGACGACGGGCTCGGTCGATGGTCGCGCAACGCGCAGCGCGCAGTTCGTCGTCGATCGGCCCGCGCGCTACCTCTCGTGTCTGATTACGCGACTCGTCGATGTCGGCCACGCGAACGTCGAAGTCGCCGCGATCGCGCCGTCGATGATCGAGCCTGCCGTCAAGCCGGCGCGCAGCGTGATCGACGTTGACGTGCTCTCGACGCCGCGCATGGCCAGCGGCAACCGCGCGCTGCCGGCGCGGGTCGGCGAGATGCTGCGCCTGTATACGGATCTGGTCGGCGAGGCGCCATATCCCCACTTCACGCTGGCGGGTGTCGACGACAACCTGCCGGGCGGACACAGCCCGGCGTTTTTTGCGATCTGGCTGCAGCCGCTGTCGTCCACACCGTTTTCCTGGACGAGCGATCCGCTCTCGCTCGATTCGAAATACGCGCAGTTCTTCCTGGCGCACGAAGTCGCGCATCAATGGTGGGGACAGGCGGTCGGCTGGAAGAACTACCACGAGCAATGGCTGAGCGAGGGCCTGGCGCAGTACTTCGCCGCGATCTTCGCGGGCCGCGACCGCGGTCCCGACATGCTCGACACGCTGATCGCAGAGATGCGGTCGTCGGCCGAGTCCTTCTCGGCGCGCGGACCCGTTTCGCTCGGCTACCGGTTGGGACATGTTCAGGGGGACTCGCGGATCTTCCGGGCAGTCATCTACAACAAGTCCGCCGTGACGCTGCACATGCTGCGGCGGCTCATCGGCGACCAGGCGTTTTTTGCGGGGATCCGCCGGTACTACAACAACTGGCGGTACGCGAAAGCCGGCACGGACGATTTCCGCGCGGCGATGCAGGCGGAAACGCCGATCCGGCTCAACCGGTTTTTCCAGCGCTGGATCCGCGAGACCGGCGTGCCGCAACTGCGCGTCACGTCGCGGATCGACGCCGACGGCCGCCTGGCGGTCGTCCGGGTAGAGCAAGTGGGCGAGGTCTTCGACCTGCCGCTCACGGTCGCCGTGCAGTATGCCGACGGATCCTCCGAGACGGTCACGATTCCGGTGACCCAGGCGATCACGGAACATCCCATTCCACTCAGGGGCGCCGTCAAGCGCATCGTCACCAGAGATGAACTGACGCTGGCGGACTACATCAAATAATTCTGGGATTTGGGGATTTGAGGATTACGGAGGTCCCCTGAATCTCCCCTGATATCATTGGCCCGATATGGACCACGTAACGGTCACGATTGACGGCAATCCAGTCACGGTTGAGAAGGGCAAGACGGTGCTCGAAGCCGTCATTCAGCACGGCGGTCACGTGCCGTACTACTGCTACCACCCCGGGCTGGGCGTGGACGGATCCTGCCGCGTCTGCATCGTGAAGATCGAGAAGATGGCCAAGCTCCAGACGGCCTGCTCAACGCCGTGCACGGACGGCATGGTGGTCATCACGAATTCCCCCGAGGTCGAGGCGGCGCGCGCGAGCGTCTTTGAGTTCCTGCTCGTCAACCACCCCCTCGACTGCCCCGTCTGCGACAAGGGCGGCGAATGCCCGCTCCAGGATTTCTCGATGGCCTTCGGGCCCGAGCGCAGCCGCACGGAATTCCCGCGGCGCGTGTTCGACGGCGAAGGCGTCCGCGCTGACGTGGACTTCGGACCGACGCTGATGTTGAACCGCAATCGCTGCATCCTGTGCACGCGGTGCATCCGGTTCATGCAGGAAGTCGATGGCGACGCGCAGATCGGCGTCGCGCATCGCGGCTACAACAGCGAGCTCGCGACCTTCGAAGAGAAGGGCGTCATCTCGCTGCTCTCCGGCAACCTGATGGACGTCTGTCCGGTCGGCGCGATCACGACGCGCGACTACCGCTTCAAGTCACGGCCCTGGGACAACCCGCAGGCGGTGGACACGATCTGCACGCTCTGCGAAAAAGGTTGCAACACCACCGCGTGGATCAAGGCAAAGCCCGAGTGGGCGAAGGGCGCACAGATCGTCCGCGTCACGCCGCGACTGAATCCCGACGTCAACAGCTATTGGATGTGCGACATCGGCCGGTTTGACTATCACTGGGTCGAAGGCAAGCGCCGCGTGCTGCAGCCGCACGTGCGCAGCGGCAGCTCGTTCGACGCCGCGCCCTGGACCGATGCGCTCGTTGCCGTGAAGTCTGCGGTCGATGCCGCCGGCGGTCCCGCCAACAGCCGCTTCTTCGTGTCGGCGCACGCCTCGCTCGAAGAGCTGTTCATGCTCCGCCAGATCTCCGGCAAGACGGGCGGAGTGACGATTGGCTGGAACGTCCGCGAGAAGCCGCAGCCGGCGGCGACAAAGTTCAAGGTGCCGGCGATCGACGCGCCCAATGTTCGCGGGGCCCGCGACCTCGGCTTCAACGTCGGCGCGGCCACCGTCGATCAGCCCGCGCGGCCGGAAGGCGTGGCGCACCTCCGTTCAGCCGTCGAGAGCGGCCAGGTCAAGGTGCTGTACGTGTTCGATCCGGGTCCGGACAACGCGATCGGCGACACCGACTGGATCGTTACGGCGCGGAAGGCCGGCAAGATCAGGACGCTGATCTTCCAGGGGCCGCTCCACACGACGCTCGCCGACGCGGCCGACATTCTGCTGCCCGGCGCCGCGTGGATGGAGAAGGACGCGACCTACACGAACATGACGGGCCACGTGCAGGCGGCCTCGCGCGTCATCATGCCGCCCGGCGACGCGGGCGAAGACTGGCAGATCCTGATGAAGCTGGGCGTCGTCTTCGGCGCCAACGTGAGCTTTGCGTCGGCCGTCGCCGTGCGCGAAGCCATCGCGCGCGAGCTGGCGGCGCTGCGCGGTTATGCCGCGCTGCCGACGCTGTCGTTCTCGCGCGCGGTGTCGGCGCAGGACTGGCTCCAGACGTCGAATCCGTCCGAGCGCTGGAAGTGGGACTTCATGTTCCAGGACCTGCCGCCCGTGAAGTTCGGCGAGGATTTTGGACCGCTGCCCCGCGCGGATGTGATTCCGCTCAAAGAAGTGAAGTAGGCCGGACCTCTTGGGTCCGGCACATCGGCGGACCTGAAGGTCCGCCCTACGTACGAAGCTGCGCCCCGGCGATCAGAATCGCCTTCGGCTGAATCTTCACCTCGACCGACCCTCGCGTCTCGAACGTCTCGCCGTCCACGTGGCACACGAGCTGGTCGCCGGCGATCGTCGCCTGCTGCACACGCATCCGATGCACACCCTGCGCCGGTCGACGGGCGCCGACGGCCAGCCGGCGTGCGCGCCAGAGCTGGCGCCACGGCGTGCCCGCATCGACGATCACCGCGTCGAGCCAGCCATCTGACAGATCCGCCTCCGCCGAGAGCACGAGCCGATTGCCGTACTCGCGCCCGTTGCTGAACGCGACGAGAAAGCGCGGGCCGTCGAAGCGCGCCTCGCCGAGCCGAACCTGATAGGACGCCGCGCGATACCCCCAGACAAGCGACAGTCCGCCTTTCACGTAGCCCACCGGACCTCGTGTTTTGAGCGCGTTGAAACCCCGAGCCACGACCGCATCGAAGCCGATGCCGCAGACGTTCAGAAAATGGCGGCCGCCGATCCAACCAACGTCTACCGGTGTCACGGGTTGTTGCAGCGCCGCCGCCAGCGCGCGTGCCGACCCGGTCGGCAGGTTGAGACCATGCGCAAAGCCGTCGCCGGATCCCGACGGCACGATGCCGAGTGCGGTATTCGAGCCGATGAGCGGACCGGCGACTTCGTTCACGGTGCCGTCGCCGCCCCACGCGATCACCCGGTCGAATGACCGAGCCACGAATGCGCGCGCGAGATCGGCCCCGTGTCCTCGTGCGTTCGTCAACACGACGTCAGCGGCCACGTTGATCTCGCGAAGCGTGTCTGCCGCGAGCTGTTGGCGCTCGCGTCCGGCATCGGTGCGGCGGCCCGCGCGGCCGGAGATGGGATTTACGATTACGGCTACGCGCATGTGCGTCTGCTCATTCGGTACCATCGCGCGCATCGAGCGCTGGTACTTCAATTTTGGCGGTGCTATAGTACCGACGAACATTCATGAGGGCGCGTCACGTCACTTTGCTTCTCGTCCTCAGCATCGCCGTCGCCGGCATCACACTGATCCAGGACTTTCGATTCGATCTCTCGCTCGCGCGCGACCGCGCGGCGAGGCTGACCATCGAACACGACGTCGCGTCGATCGAAACGTCGCTGAACGCATGGCGGGCCGCGCAGGCCGGATATGTGGCGACAGGACAAGGCCCGTCGTTCTGGGTCAAACGCGCCGCGGATCGCTCGGCCGACATCGAAGCGACGATTATCCGCCTCCAGGCCTCCGCTATCAGCGACATTGCCAAGGCGCAGTACGACCTCGCGACCTCGGCGCTGGGTGACCTGAACGGGCTGGACGGGCGCGCCCGCGATTTCGCCACCAGCGACCGGCGCTTCGAAGCCTCCGATCTGATCTTCACGGACTCCGTGGGTCCGCTGCAGCGGCTGACCGAAGCGCTGGCGACGGCGCACGACGCCGACGCCCAGGTGCTCGAGGCCAGGCTCGTGCGCGCGCGCTGGCTCAGACTCGGCCTGAACGCACTGGCCCTCGCGTGCCTCGGCGTGTCCGTATTCCTCTTCGAGCGCCGGGCCAGAGCGGCCGACGCGGCTGCGACCGACGCCCTGGCCGCCGTCGCCGCCGGCCAGCCGGACGGCATCGTCTCTGCCGCGCGGCCTGCGGCCGTGAATCTGGCGGCGGCTGCAGAACTCTGTGTGGACCTCGGCCGCGTGATCGACGGCCGCGAGGTGGCGGCCCTGTTCGAGCGCATTGCGCCGGTCCTCGGCGCCAAAGGCATCGTGCTGTGGATTGCTGACGCCGGCGGGTCCCTGCTCCGCCCCTTGCTGACACTCGGTTACTCGGAGCGCGTCATCGAGCGGCTGGGCACGCTGCAGACCGACAGTGACAACGTCACGTCACTGGCGTTCCGCTCGATGCGCTCCCAGGCTGTGAACGGCTCCGCGCCGGCCGCGCCCGGCGCGATTGCCGTGCCGCTCGTCACCGCCACCGGCTGCATCGGAGTACTTTCGGCCGAAGTGAGCCGCACGCGGCCCGACCACGAAACGCTCGCCGTCGCCCGGATGATCGCCGCGCAGTTCGCCGCGATCGTCGCGCCGGCCACCGTCAACAGTCTGCCGGAAGTAAGAACGGCGCAGATCTAGTAAGGGTCCCCGGCCCCTGCGGCGTCATTTGATAATCGTTCTCGGCGCGTCCCCGCCGTCGAGCTTGACGGTCATCGCCATCTCTTTGCGATCGCGGTAGAACGTGATCGTCACGTCGCCGGATACGCCGGTGATGAGGCGTCGCAGCTGATCCGGGCTCGTGACCGCGCGGTTGTTGACCTTGGTGATCACGTCGCCGGCTTTGAGGCCCGCCTTCTTCGCCGGCGTCCCCTCGTCAACGGTCGTGATCAACACGCCCTCTTTCGTGCCGAAATAGTCGCCAAGCTGGCCCGACAGTTCCTGAACTTCGACACCGAGTCGCGGCGTGTCGTTGCCGAACGCATCGCCTCCGCCTGCACCGAGGCGATCGAAGAACTTGTCGTTCAGGAATGGCTGTCCGAAGACGAACCCATTGCCGTTCGGGCCGCTGAACTGAAACTGCTGCAGCGGTCCGTTCGCGGAAAACAGCCTGTTCAGCGTGTCTGATACCGACGGGGCAACTTTGAGGTTCACGCGTGCGCCGTCGCGCAGGACGATCGCCTCAACCTCGCGTCCGTCCGGTGTCTCGTCGATCATCCGCGTGAGTTGCTTCGCGCCGCGCACGCTCTGCCCGTCGAAGCTGACGACCACGTCACCGACCTTGAACCCCGCGCGCGCCGCCGGGCCGTCCGACCGCACGGCGCTCACGAGCGCGCCGGAAGCTGACGGCAGCTTGAGGCGCGTGACATCAGACGGATCGATGTCCTGCAGACTCACGCCGATCTCATTGCCGCCGAAAACCTGAACCCGTGAATCTTGCGGCGCCAGGACGCGACCCGCCTGAGCGTGCATCACCGGCGCCGCCGCCAGCCACAGGACGATGGCCGCCAGGACAATCAGGAGTCCCGCCGCCGTCATCGCTCTTGAACCAGAAATCTTCATTGCCGTGCCTCCCCTGAGGAGTGTGTGTCCACGGGAGTGTGACGCCCGTGCGGGGGCTATGGTTGCTCGCGGGATGGCGGGTGCATCCGCCTTCGCCGCGCCGGAAAACCACGCGGCTTCGGCGGGACTCGGGTGCCGACTATCAAGCAAGAAAGGCCGGAGTGGAGCGAGCGACAAAGCGCGAGCCTAGCGGGGGCCGCCGAGGCGGGGTGCAGGGGTCCCCGCCGATAAAATAAAGAGCCGCCCTAACGTCGACCTGGAGCGGACGGGATGCGGCGATGCCAGCGCCTGCCTGTCGTTTGTAACGCACCCCGTTGACGGTTCGGGCGGCTCCGCATCGCCTTAGTTCAAGAGACATGCCGTACAGATCGCCGCGGTTTCCGCCGAATTTCTCGGAATTCCGCGCGGCGATGTCCGGCGGCGAGGCCGGTTGACCTGTAGTCAGTGCGGTGCGCAGGGGACATCAGCCGGCGACAGCCGGCTGGACAGCTGACCGGTAGCCTGACGAGGTCAAGGGAAGGACTAGAGGGTGGGCGGCGTGTAACGGTACTACGACAGATATATTTGCCTAGGGTCTTTCTTAGGGCAGAATCGGGTCTCTCAACATCACGTGACTCCTGTTCTGGTGCTGTCGTCGGCGTCGGTCGTCGGGATTGTCCTGTTGTTCATTGCGGCCAGGCTCTCTGTGGCGCGGTGGGTGCGGTGGGCGCGTTCGGCTGCCCTCTATGGCACGGCGGACATATTGAACGCCCGTTACGTTGACTCGGACGCCGCGGTATCGCAGCTTCGCGCGCAGTTCGACGCGTGGAGCACGGTCGTCAAAGAAGGCACCTCGGAATTCTGCCGGACGATCGACGCGCATCGCGTGCAGTTCTTCGACACGTCCGTCGGCGACAACCTCCGAGCCTTCAACGACGAGCACCGCTACATCCTGCAGGCGACCGAAATGCGCGTCGCGCGGTTGCTCGACCTCGCCACGCGCGTCGAGTGCGGCGAGACACGGCTCCGCGCCTACTTCGTTCCTGGAACACCACGCGCGTAACCCGCGCGCACGGACTCTCACGCAGTAATTCGGAGTGCGACGACGGTCGTGTCGTCGTTGGGCGGATAGCCGGCGCGATGGTCATCGACGGCCTGGAGCACGGCCTGAACGATTTCGCGCGCCGTCAGGGTCCGCGTCCTTCGCACTACTTCGATCAACCGCTCTGCCGAAAACTCTTCGTTCCGGCGGTTCATCGCTTCGAAGACGCCGTCCGAGCAGAACAGAAACACGTCGCCGATGGCGAGCGGCAGCGTGATCTCGTCGAAGGTCGTGCCCAGGAAGGACCCGAGCGGCACGCCGGGCAATTCGATCTGCGTGACTTCATCGCCGTGCGCGCGCACCGGATAGGGCACGCCGGAGTTGGCGAGCGTGACGTTGCGACGCTTCATGTCGAACTGGGCGTAGCACAACGTGCAGTAGTACTCCTCGAGCTGGCGCTCGTGGAGAATCGTGTTGATCGAACTGAGCACCGCAGCGGGCGACGACCGTTCGGGCAGGTACTTCCGGCGGAAGGTGCGGCCACGCACGAGCTCGCCGGCAAACACGCTGTAAAGCGCCGCCGGCACACCTTTCCCCGACACGTCGCCGAGCGCGACGACGAGGTTGTTGGAGTCCGGGATCAGGAAGTCGTAGAAATCGCCGCCGAGCTCGCGCGCCGGCGCGAACGAGGCTTCGACGTCCACGCCTTTGAAGCGCTTCGGCAGCTGTGACGGCAACAGCGCCGCCTGCACGCGCTTGGCGAACTTGAGCTCCTTCTCGAGCCGGGCCTCGTTCGCTGACACTTCTTCGTACAACCGCGCGTTCTCAATCGCCACGGCGGCCTGGCTGGCGAGCAGCGTGAGGATCTCGACATCGCGCTTGCTGAAGGCGTCGAGCTCCGGGCTTTCGAGATCGAAGACGCCGATGCAGCGGTCCTTCAGCAGCATCGGTACCGCGAGCTCCGACCGCACGTCGTCAACAACCTTGATGTAGCGCGGATCCTTCGAGACGTCCGGCACGAGGAGCGGCTCCTTGTGCAGGGCGACATATCCGACCAGGCCCTCGCCGAGCGGAACTTTGGGAACCACGACTCGCTCGCCGTACTGAACGGCCACCTTGATTTCGAGCTCTTTCGTCTGGTCGTTCAGCAGGAGGATGCCGAACGTGCGGTAGTCCACGACGCGCCGCGTGAGCTGAGCGATGTGAGACAGCAGTTCGTCGAGGTCGAGGACAGCCGCGACTTCCTTCCCGATCTCAGCGAGCGTTTCAAACGCCTGCGCGTCCAGCTTCTCCTGTTCGAAGAGTCTGGCGTTCACGAGCGCCGACGCGACGTGCGCCGCAAACTGGCGGAGGATCGTCGCGTCGCGCTCGGAATACCGATCGCGCTCGCGGCTCAGCACGTTGAGCGCGCCAATCGGCTTGTTCTTGTGGAGCAGCGGCACGGCTAGCGTCGAGGCCATACCGGGAACGACGCTGATGTAGTGCGGGTCGGTCGTGACGTCGCCGATGGCCATCGGCTGCTGTGACGTCACGACATGGCCCACGAGCCCTTCGTTCAGCCGTAACTTGAAGCCCGGTGCGACATCGGGGTAACCCACCGCGTAGCCGATGCGGAGCTCGCCGCGTTTCGCATCGAGCAGGTAGACCGCAAATGCGTCGAACTGAATCAGACGCCGGATGAGCTCCGGGATGCGCGCGAGGAGCTCGTCGAGGTTGATGACCGAGGCGACCTGGCGGCCGAGATCGAAGAGCGTGAGCAGAATGTCGCGCTCATTCGAGCCTGCGGCGAGGGCCGGCGGTGTGTTTTCGGTGGAATGATGATTCATCGAGCGCAGGCGCAGGCGAACAATGGAATTATACTTTGGGCGGCCACCGAGGCCTACCTCCGCAATGAGTCTTCAACTCCCGCTTGATTACACCGCAATCGAACGGATTCTGCCGCACCGCTATCCGTTTCTGCTCGTCGATCGCGTTACCGAATTCGAGCCCGACAAGCGCATCGTCGGGATCAAGAACGTCTCGCAGAGCGAGCGGTACCTCTGGCTCGGCAGCGACGACGACGCCGCACTGCCGCCGACGGTCCTGACCGAAGCGGTCGCGCAGGTCGGCGCGATCCTGATCCTCTCGAAGCCTGAGAACACGGGCAAGCTGATCGTCTTCCGCGGCATCGAGCGCGTGCGGTTTCGAAAGCCTGTGCGCCCGGGCGATGTCGTCGAGATCGAGGCGATCGTGAAGCGTCTGCGCGGCCGGATGGGCGTCCTGCGCGGCGCCGCACGCGTCAACGGCCGCGTCGTCTGCGACGGCACGATGACGTTCGCGCTGGAACAGAAATCGACCGTGATGGAAGAAGGACGTACGTAGGGCGGACCTTCAGGTCCGCCGCTGTCTTTACCTTCCCGCCGCAACGACGAGCACGACCGACGCAATCTTGGCGGTGCGCGAGGCCCACACCGCCCACTTCGAATCCGGACGCAGGTATCGGTAGCCGTCGAACGCCGCCGGCGCCAGCACCATCAAACCGACGACGGGCTCGGCGATGCCGTCCCGGCCCAGCGACGCGGCGATCCCGCGCGTGTCGCGTTCAACCGGGCCCTTGCGCGCGAACGCAGCCACGCTGTACAGGGTCGAGGTCGCAAGGTCGAATGCCAGGATGCCTTTGAGAAACGGCGCGTGCTCGTCGCGCAAGTTCGGCCGGGCCGTCAGAATCCACTCTGAATTCGCGTACTGCATCCACAGACCGGCCGACGAGATCACGAACTCCTGCCGGCGCGTCACGTGATCGTGCTGCACCTTGAAGAACGGGATCGCGCTTCCTTCGAGCGGCCGGACGCGCGGGTTGGCGCCGAAGGCCGCGCTGAAGATGATGTGGCCGGATTCGTGCATGGCGAGACCGGCCGCGGCGCCACCGAAGAACACCAGCGTGGTTTTCACCCGTGATTCGGATTTCGAAGGCTCCGAGACAGCGGGCGTCTGCGCCAGCGCCGTCGAGGACAACAGGCAGAGCAGCGTGGCTGCGCCCATGAGGCACCGCAGTGTTCGTGTGAAGCCGTACGTCAAGTGCCCTCCGTACTTCTTGCCTGCACCACCAGTATTCCGACGACGATGATCGCTCCTGCGACCAGCATGCGAACGTGAAACGGCTCACCCAGAACGAGCACTCCCAGAATCACGGCGATGACTGGATTGATGTAGCTGTAGAGGGACACGATGGCGATGTTCAGGTGCTGAAGGGCGTACGCATACGCCGCAAACGCGACGAGCGCACCGACGAGCGTGAGATACACAAACGTCCAACCGGTCCGCGGGTCGAAGCTGATGGCGCGCCACTCGCCAAGAACCGTCCCGACGACGAGCATCCACAGGCCGCCGAACGTCATTTGCAGTGCGGCGGGACCCAGCACGTCGTGGCTGGTGACCTTGCGCCGCGTGTATGCCGAGCCGATCGCCCAACCGACGCACGCCAGCTGAACCGAGAACGCACCCAGCGCGACATTGCGAGCGCTGGTGCCGCCGACCGCGAGATCGGGCCACACCAGCACCAGAATGCCCGTAAATCCTACGGCCAGTCCCAGCCACTGACGCGTGTGCATGCGCGGCCCGTTCGGCAGAAGCGAGTCGACGCTCACCATCCAGAACGGGCTCGTCGCGATGAACACGGCAGTCAGGCCGCTCGGAATGAACTGCTCGCCCCAGACAACGCCGCCATTGCCCAGGAGCAGCGTGAAGAATCCGAGCACCGCGAACTTGCTCCATTCTCTGACCGGGGGCAGCTGGTGTCCGCGCGCTCGCAGCATCAACGCGAGGATGGGGCCGGCGATCCCGTAGCGCAGGCCTCCCATGAGAAACGGCGGTACCGTTTCGAGACAGATCTTGATCCCGAGATACGTCGTGCCCCAGATGATGCAGACGGCAGTCCAGGCGAGCCACGCCTGACGGACGACGCGTGCCGGCGAGGCGGTCGTGGATGTCACGATCGCGGCGGCTTGAACAGCACGCGTTCCAGATAGCGCTGGTACGACGTGAAGGGCCCGGCCGAGTCGTCATCGGCGATATGACGCCGGATCTGATGCAGCTTCGCATCCAGATCGTCCGTCGCGGCGAGGATGAACGCCTCGATGGTCATGGGCACGACCGGCGATCCGAGCTCCTTCGCGCCGTGGTGCGACAGGATGAGATGCGCGAGCTGAATCTGGAGATCGTGCGGGAAGTCCGGCATGGTCTTCACGTGATCGCGAAGGACCTCGACTCCCATGACGATGTGCCCGATGAGATTGCCCTCGATGGAATAGTCGATCGCCACGTCGTACGACAATTCCTGGAGCTTGCCGATGTCGTGCAGCAGCGCGCCGGCAATCACCAGATCCCGGTCGGCGCCATACGTGTCGGCCAGGAAGACGACGACTTCCATGATCTTGAGAATGTGTTCGAGCAGGCCGCTGCGGTACGCGTGATGGACCTGACGTGCGGCGGGCCAGACGCGCAGCCGCTCGGCATTTGCGGCGACGATGCGCGTCAAGAGCTCACGCACGTGCGGGTTGTGGACGCTCGCGATGCGGCCCTCGAGCTCGATCCACATCTCTTCGAGGTTGCGCGGTGATGAAGGAATGCAATCTTCTTCGCGAAATCCCAGCTTTGCGTCCTCGGGAATCACGCGCCGGATCTTGTCGAGGATGAGCTCCAACCGCTGGTTGTAGGAGTTGCCTTTGCCCTGAACGGCGACGAACTCGCCCGCGTCGAACTGCGGCTCGACTTCTTCGACGTTGTGAAAGACCTTGGCGCCAATCTCGCCGGAAACGTCCTGCAGCAGCAGCGCGAGGAACGGCCCGCCGCGGCCCGTGCGCCGTTCCTTGCGGGCGCAGAGATAGAACCCGGTTCCGGCGGATGCGGCCTCGAGTTCTGCGATCCGTGGCAGACGCGCCATCTCAGCGGGCCTTTCCCGCAACGGGCAGATCGAGGAATCCGAAGGCGCCCCGGCCGAGCCATTGGCCACCGTCAACGGTGAGCACTTCGCCGGTGATGTACGACGCGTACGGCGACGCGAGAAAGGCGACGGCGTGGGCGATCTCGTCCGGACGACCCCAACGGTTGAGCGGGACTTTCTTCGTGATTTCGTCCACGGCTTCTGGTGTGGCCCAGAGCTGGCGGGCGGCCCCCGGCGATTCGATCGGTCCGGGCGCCACGGCATTCACGCGGATCTGATGCGACGCCCACTCGACGGCCAGGGTCTGCGTCATGGCCATCACACCGGCTTTTGCCGATGCGGAATGAATCGTGCCGGGACTGCCGGTCCAGGCGTACGTCGCGAGAATGGACAGGATCGAGCCGCCGCCGCCGCGCGCAATCATGTGTTTGCCGACAGCGCGCGAGCAGAAGAAACTGCCGTTGAGCACGATGCCCACCACGGAGCTCCATCCGTTCGGCGACAGATCTTCGGCACGACAGATGAAGTTTCCTGCAGCATTGTTGACGAGGATGTCGATGCGTCCGAAGTTGTCGAGCGTTCGCGCGACCATCGCATCGACCTGCGCCGGATCGCGCACGTCGACCTGCACGGCCAGCGCGCGGCCGCCGATCTGCTCAATCGCGGCCACACCGGCATCGAGATGCGCCGGGTTCCGGCTGGCGACGACGACGCTCGCTCCGAGACGGCTGAATTCCTGGGCGATGGCGAGGCCGAGTCCCGTGCCGCCGCCCGTCACGATGGCGGTCTGTCCGTTGAACACGCGCTCGGCAAACATAAACGAGCAGTCTACTGCGAGATGGTAAGATCCCGGAATGCGCTTCACGCAGTACGCTCTGCTTCTGCTGCTGATCTGCGCGGTCGCCGGGTGCTCGTCCGAAGACGAGACCTCGTCGGCTCCCCCGCCGGCGTCCACGTCAACGTCAACTCCGCCATCGCCAGCGCCGACGGCGCCGCCCGTTTCGATGATCGCCGCGGATCTCGCGCCGTTTCACGGTGACCTCAATCGCGCGGTTCGTCCCGCGGAGACGGTCAGGCTGGCCTATGAATTTGCCGCGCGTCGCCCTGAGGTGCTGAAGTACGTGCCCTGCTTCTGCGGTTGCGAACAGGGCGGTCACAAGGGCAACGCCGACTGCTTCGTGAGTGGACGCGACGCGAAGGGCAAGGTGACCGACTGGGAAATGCACGGCATGATCTGCGAAGTCTGCATCGACGTAGCGCAGCAGGCCATGCAGATGCACAACAGCGGCGCATCGCTCACCCAGATCCGTGCAGCCATCGAGGACCGCTACGCGGGCCGCGCCCGCCACCATACGCCGACGCCGATGCCGCCCGCGAAGGGAATCAAAGGTCACTGACCACAACGACAGGCCCGTGAACACACTCGCCACCAGGACGCTCGAGAGCGATACGTTCGCTCGCCTCTTCGAGGCACTTCACGAAGGGGTCTACATCGGTTACCTGGGCACGGATCAGACCGTGACCCTCGCGGCGAATCCTCATCTGCGACTGATGTTCGGGTGGGGCGACGAGATTCAGGCGGCCGATGTCCGGCCCTTCGATCCCGGTCGATTCGTCGACGATCAGGCGCGCATCGATTTTCTGCAGCAGCTCGCCCGCGACGGTTCCGTCGTGGACTACCTGCTCCGGCTCCGCCGCGCCGACGGCTCCGCGTTGTGGATCGAGGTCACGGCGCGCACCGAAGGCGAGCCCCGAACGGCAGCCTGGCGCATCGAAGCCGTCATGCGCGACGTCACCGAACGCCGGAAACTCCAGGATCAGACACGCGATTTGTACCAGCAGCTCTCTCAAGCCGAACGCCTCGCGGCGCTGGGCCAGACGATGTCGGGCGTCGCCCACGAGCTGAACAATCCGCTGGCGACGATTCTCGCCTGCGCCGAGCGACTCGCGACGCAGCGGCTGGAAGGGCGCACCAGACGGGATCTCGACGCCATTCACAACGCGGCCGAACGGGCCGCGCGCATCGTCCGCAATCTACAGACGTTCGCGCGCAAGCGCCACACGACACGCACGACGGTCGATCTGAACCAGATCCTGCGGGAAACGCTGATCATTCGCGCGCACGAACAGCGCGCCGCGCACGTGGTGATTCTCGAGGCGTTGGCCGCCGGCCTGCCGCCGGTGTTCGCGGATCCCCACCAGATTCAGCAGGTGCTGCTGAACCTGCTCATCAATGCCGAGCACGCGATGCTCGACGCAAACGGCCGCGGCATGCTCATCCTGCGGTCGTGGCACGACCCGGATCGCGACGCAGTCGTCCTCGAAGTGAACGACGATGGCCCGGGCGTGCCGACGGACCTGCAACCGAAGATCTTCGATCCGTTCTTCACGACCAAGGCGGTCGGCAAGGGCACCGGCCTCGGCCTGACGGTCGCCTACGCTATCGCGCAGGAGCACGGCGGCCGGTTGAGCGTCACGAACTCCAAGGGCCGCGGCGCGTCGTTCTTCCTCGAACTGCCGGTGAGCGGCGCGCACATCCGGATTCCGGAGCCCGTCCGTACCGGCCCGGCCGGCGACGTCGCCAAGGGCACACGCGCGCTCGTTATCGAGGATGAACAGGCGCTCAACGAGGCCGTCGCTGCGGCGCTGGCCGATGAGGGATTCGAGGTCGATCGCGCGGCCGACGGCGAAGAGGCCCTCGGGCGCCTGCGCGAGCGGAGCTACGACATCGTCATTTGCGATTTGCGGATGCCGAAGATGGACGGCGTCGCGTTCTTCCGCGAGGTCTCGAGCTCGATGCCGCAGATCGCCCGGCGAATCATCTTCGTCACGGGCGACGTCGCCGGCACGGAGGCGGAACGGTTCCTCGAAGACAGCGGATGCCGCTGGGTCGCGAAACCGTTCCGGCTGAAGGACCTCGTTCGGATTGCCAGAGAGTCGCTCGGATAGTTACGCGACGCGGCGGTGCTCGACGTCCGGACGCACGCGCGGACGGACGATGCGCGGGCGGCGCGGGGTCTTCGACACGAGCTTCGGACGCGGAACCGCGATGTGCTGCTGCTCGTTCTGCTCGAGCAGCTTGCGCAGCCGGTCGATGGCGCGTGCGTGCAGCTGTGAGACTCGCGACTCGTTCACGCCGATCTCGTCGCCAATCTGTTTCATCGTGACGTCAGCGAAGTAGTAGAGATTGAGAATCTTCCGCTCGCGCGCCGGAAGCTGACCGAGCGCTACGCGGACGCGATCCCGGACTTCGGTCTGCTCGAACATCCGATCCGGCGATGGCGGTTCGCTCGGAACGAGGACGGGCGGCAGCAGGGACGGGTCCATGCTCTCGGCCTTCGCCAGCGGGGACGTCGATTCGATGGTCGTGATGCGGAGAATCGTCCGCTCGAGGCGCGCCTCGTCGGCGCCCACGCGTTTGGCGAGGTCGGCCAGCGTCGGCTCGGCGCCGAGCTCGCGACGCAGCTGTTCGCGGGCGGCCTCCAGCTGACGGCGGACGCGGCGCACACCGCGCGGCCAGGCATCGCGCCGGAGAGCGTCAATCATCGCGCCGCGGACGCGGCGCTCGGCGAACGTCTCGAACTTGATGCCGCGGTCCTCATCGAAGCGGTTCGCCGCGTCGATGAGACCCAGTACCCCGTCCTGCACGAGGTCATCGAGATCGATCGAGTGCGGCATCGTCGACGCCATACGCCGCGCCAACGACTCGACGAACGGCAAACCTGCCGCAACCCGTTCTTGCTGATGAACCGCCAATGGGGCACGCGCCATCGATTTCCTCCCGTCGGACTCCAAGTCCGCGATGACAGGAGGAAAGGCAACTGCGATGCCAGCAGGTTTTTCGTGGTGGGAGCGGGACCGGCTTTCAGAGCACGGTCGTGTAAGTCACTGCAAATAAGTAAGTTAGTTGTTACTGCCGGACTGTGAAGGGGCGTGAAAACGCATGTCAGGATGCTCGGAATCCTGACAGGGGTGACGCTTCTGTCATTTATCCGACGCAGTGGAGGTGTCGGTGGCTCGTCGAACTTGCTGAACGGTGGCAATTGCTTCGAGCACGCTCGAAACCACCTGGCCGGCTCGCGCGCGCTGCGTCGTGTCGGTCAGGCGGCTTTCGAGCAGCTCGGCATTGGCGAGAATAATGCCGAGCTGATTATTGAGGCGGTGAAAAAGGCCGGAGAGCTCTGCAGGAGACGCGTCGCCTCCTGAGCCCGAAAGCCCGGCCTGGGTTGGTGCACTCATCATCACGCGCCTGGACGGAGCCGCTGCAGGTTCTCTTCCTCGGCCGCATTCGGATCGCGCCAGAGCGTGTCAGCAAAGATCCGCACGGAGCCACCGGCGGTCCGCACGTACTGAATCTTTCCGCTCGCAATCCAGTTGTAGATCGTACGCCGGCTGACTCCTACGAGCTCGCAGGCGCGGGGGATGGAGACAGTCTTTCGCTCAACATTCATCGGGAGATCCTTCTCGCTTTGACTCACTCGTTCCGGACTATCGGCGTCCTTTCCAACTGACTTTAATGACACGTCAAGAAAAAACGCAGACCCGAAATCTGACACCTACGTCGGTTTTCGTGGCGAGGAGTGTGTCAAAATACCGTCGCTAGAGAATGGCCACTGAAACCGCCCCCCTTCATGTTTTGTTTGTCGACGACGAAGCCGCGTTTCGTGAGGTCATAGCCGACCGCCTCAGCGATCATGGGTTCAAGGTCGAACAGGCCGGAACCGGGGAAGTAGCGCTCGAGCGGCTCAATGATTTTGCGTTCGACATCCTGATTACCGACCTCCGCCTGCCCGGGATCGACGGCCGCCGGATTCTGGACGAAGCATTCGCCCGGTACCCCGACATCATCGCCATCGTGATCACCGGCTACGGCACGGTGCGCGAGGCGGTTGAAGTCACCCGGCTGGGGGTTGAGGGCTTCATCACCAAGCCCTTCCAGTTCGAGGAGCTGCTCCACGAGCTGAACGTGGCCCTGGAGAAGCGCCGGCTACGGGCGGAAAACGCCTACCTGAGAGCCCAGCTGCACGACAAGTTCAAGATCGACGGCATCATCGGCCGGACGCCCATCATGCTGCAGCTGTTCGAGCTGCTGAAAACGGTCGCGGCCACGACGAGCACCGTCCTCATTACGGGGGAGACCGGCACCGGCAAGGAGCTGGCGGCGCGCGCGATACACGATGGGAGCGCGCGGCGAGCCCAGCGGTTCGTGGCCATCAACTGCAGCGCCATTCCCGAGACCCTGCTCGAGGCCGAGCTGTTCGGGCACGTACGCGGCGCGTTCACGGGCGCCGTCGCGCACCGGCAGGGGCGCATCGAACAGGCCAACCGGGGCACGCTGTTCCTGGACGAAGTCGGCACGATGAGCCCGGCATTGCAGTCCAAGCTGCTCCGGATGCTGCAGGGACGCGAGTTCGAGCGCGTCGGCGACTCGCAGACGATTCGTGTGGATGTGCGTGTCATCGCGGCGACGAACGCGGATCTCCGAAAGATGGTTTCGGAGAATCAGTTCCGCGAAGATCTCTACTATCGCCTGAACGTCATTCCAGTCCGGATGCCGACGCTGCGGGAGCGTCGCGCCGACATCCCGATCCTCGCGCAGCATTTCCTCGAGCGTTTCAGCAACGAGGCGAACCCGAAGCGCGGGCGCGTCACGCTCTCGCAGGAAGCGCAGCAGGCCCTGATGGCTTACGCGTGGCCGGGCAACGTGCGGCAACTCGAGAACGTGATGGAGCGCGCATTCGCTCTGTCTCCGGGTCGCGCGCAGATCACGTTGTCGGACCTGCCGGACGACATGCGCGCCGCCGCCCTCCCGGTGGAAGCGAACGAGCTGGTCATTCCCGAAGCGGGCATCGACATGGAACAGCGCGTGGCGGACTTCGAGCACCGCCTGATTCGCCGCGCGCTCGAGCTGACGAACGGCAACAAGCGGCAGGCCGCCGACTTGCTGCACCTCAAACGCACGACGCTCATCGAGAAACTGAAGCGTCTGGAGCGACCCTGATGCCGTCCCGGCATTCGTTCTGGGTGATCCTCATCGGCCACACGCCGACGGCGTTTCGCGCCGACCGTCGTGACGAGTTGGTTCCAACGCTGCACCAGCTGCAACGCACGCAGTCGGACGTGTCGCTCCGTTGGTTCGCGCGCGGCCGGTTGTGGGAATCGCAGGTCGAGGAGCACGCCGCGCTGAAGGCCGCCCGCAATGCGCCACGGGCCCGACCCGCCGCGTGGCGGCCGGGTGGCACGCACAAGGATCCTCGCGCGCGCTTCGAGCTCACGCGCGATGAGAAACGTGCGCGGTTCAAGCGGCGGTTGACCAGCGGGCCGCGACCAGCGGGCGCCGGCTCGCGCCGGGGCCCGAAAAAAGACTCGTGACGGCGCACATCGTCTTCTTTCAGCCGAAACCGGTGATCGCGGAGGCCGATCGCCTGGCGTTTGCCCGGCAGTTCGAGCGGGTCTGCCGCGAGATCCCGAGCGTTCGCCGCGCCACAGTCGGCAAACGGACGGCCATCGATCCCGGGTACCCGCGGTCATTCGGTGAAGGCGACTATTCGTTTGCGGCCGTGCTGGAGTTCGACGATCGCGACGGCCTGATCGCCTACCTGCAGCACCCGCTGCACAAGGAGCTCGGCCGGCTGTTCTGGCTGGTCTGCGAGCGGACGGCGATCGTCGAGGTCAATCTCGCGGACGCGAAGACGGCGGATCTGGCGGAGTTGCTGCGGTCCGGTACGTAGGGCGGACCTTCAGGTCCGCCGGGCCTAAGAGGCCCGGCCTGCGTACGTCTTCTCGAAGAAAAACTCCCCAATCAGATCCCGTAATTGCGCGATGGAGTCGCAGGAGTTGATCGCGACTCGCAGACGCGAACCGTTGTCGAGCCCTTTCGAGTACCAGGCGTTCAGCGCACGCAGCTTATTGATGACCCAGCGTTCGCGGCCCCGCGCGGGGACCGGCGTGCCGCGCTGCCCGGGCGCCTCGTGGCGGAACCCGGCCTGCTCGTTGACGCGTTCGTTGAGCAGCAGCTCGATGTAATCGAGCAGGAACTGCCCGCGCTCTTCGAGCGAGACCTGGAGCGGTGCCAGGCCGGCCGCTTCCGCCGCCGCCTGCTGAAAGATCCACGGGTTGCGGAGTGCGCCGCGGCCAACCAGCACTCCGGACACCGCGGTGCTCGACAGCCGCGACGTCACGTGCGACGACTCGACGCAGTCGCCGGAACCGAAGACGGGAATGCTCAGGCCCGCCGCGACTCTGGAAATCAGCGACCAGTCGGATTCGCCGGAGTAGGACTGCGCGGCGGTTCGTCCGTGCACGGCGACCGCGGCCGCACCGGCATCCTGGACCATCTTCGCGAGGACCGGCGCATTGATCTGCTGATCGTTCCAGCCGGCCCGCATTTTTACGGTCACCGGAATCTTCACGGCGCGCGTCATGGCGCGAATCACGCTCGCCGCGTGTTCCGGTTCGCGCATGAGACTGCAGCCGGCGTTGTGCTTCGCGATCTTGGGCACCGGGCAGCCCATGTTCACGTCGACGATGTCGGCGCCCATGCCTTCGACGATCTGGGCCGCGTCGGCCATGACCTTCGGATCGCCGCCAAAGATCTGGATGGAGACCGGGCGCTCTTCTTCGGTGTACTCGGCGTACTCGAGCGTGCGATCGATGCCCCGCACGATCCCTTCGGAGCTCACCATCTCGGTGACGACGAGGCCACACCCGCCCTTGCGCTTCACCAGGCGGCGAAACGCCGTGTCGGTCATCCCGGCCATGGGCGCGAGGGCAACCGGGTGATCGAGGCCGACGGACGCAATTTTCATTACTTGCCCGCGGCCCGTTCCTTGATGCGCTTCTCGTAGGCCTGCTTCAGGCCGTCGTCGTACCAGACGATGAGGGCATTCGCGCGAATCTTGACGAGCAGCTTTTCCGTTTCGGAATCCAGCCGTTCGTCGTACATGCGCTGGAGGATCTCGTCCTGGACGTCGTCGAACTTCTTCAGCGCCGGCACGGTTTTCGCCTCGAGCTTCAACAGCTGCCAGCCGCGCTGCGTGCGCAGCGGCTCGCTGACTTCGCCAATCTTCAGCTTGTCGATGATCTGCCGCAGGACGCCGTCGATGTCGTCAAGCTTGAACTCGCCGAGCATGCCACCGTTGGTCTTCGTCCCGGACTCCGACTCCTCGGTGGCGATCTTGTTGAAATCCTCACCCTTCATGAGCCGCTCGCGAATCGCGACGATCTTTGCTTTCGCTTCCTCTTCTGCGCCCGCGCTGAACACCGGCCGGTTGTTCTGCATCTGCGTCGGGACGAGCATGTGAATCTCGCGGAGCGTCACGGTCGCGGGCGTCATGAACTGATCCGGATGCGCGGCGTAGTACTGCCGGCGCTCTTCCTCGGTCAGCTGCATGTGTTGGCCGATTTCCTCCCGCTGCGTCTGCGAGAAGATGTACTGGCGCTCCCACTGCTCACGCCAGCTCTCCATCGTCAGGCCTTCCTGTGCGAGGCCCTCCTTGAGCTGCGCGTCGTTGATCTTGTTTTCTTTCTTGAAGTTGTCGACGAAGGCCGTGAATTTCTCGTCCGTCATCCGGATGCCGAGCTCGCGCCCGTGCTGCACGATCAGGAGCTCGTCAACGGTCTGCACCAGGATGTCCGGCGTCACTTCCTCGAGCTGCGCCAGCAGCTGCTGGTCCTTCAGCGTGTCGGTGGTGGCATTCGGGCGCTTGTCCTTGATCGCCATGATCTGCTGGCGCTCGAGGTCCGTCTGCGTGAAGGCTTCGCCGTTTACCTTGACGAGGATGCGCTGGATGACGCGGCTCTGAGGCGTTGTCTGCTGCATGGACGGCGCTGGCGGGGTCGCCGGGGCCGGCGGGGTCTGTCCTTGTGCAGCCAGAGAGATCCCGGCCACCAGCACGCACGTCACAATCGATGTTGCTCGTTTCATCCACCCACTCCGCAGCCCGGTCGGCTGCCATCTGCAATTATCTCAGTACCGCTCGAGGCCACGGCCCCACTGTCACCACCGGCCTCAGGACGCCGTCACGTACTGCGCCAATTGGGACAGCACCTGCCCAACCCGCTCGAATAATCCGCCTGCCGCCGCCGGATCCGGCGGGGTTTCCGCCAGAATCGCATCGCGCGTGAAGCCAGGGGTGACCTCTGCGGTCGCCCGGGCCGTCCACCAGGACGTGGTCTCGGGCCGCGATTGGGCCCGCCGGTCTCGTCCAGCTTTTGCGCCCGCGTCCTTCGACATGTCCAGTTTGAGGACCGCGGGGGGCAGCAACTGCAGGTCCCCTCGCGACTCGACGAGTTTCAGGATGCGGACCGGGTCGAGCGGGGCGTCCATTCTGAACTTTAAGACCACGATCGGGCCTTCCCGGTCGAGGCTTTCCAGCCCAATTCGATCGGCCATCAGCCGGATTCGGGCGTACTGCGCCAGGTTGCGGACTGAATCCGGCGGGGGACCATAGCGGTCACGCAGTTCCTCGAGCAGCGCGTCTACGGCCTCGATCGTCCCGACGCTGGCCAGCCGGCGATAGATCGTGAGCCGTTGGTTCATGTCTGAGACGTAGTCGTCTCCAATCCGCAGGTCGATCCGCAGGTTGACGGACGCCCGGCGATCATCTTCGATGTCCTCGCCCTTCAGCTCGCGGATCGTGTGCTCGAGCAGTTGCATGTACATGTCGAAGCCCACCGCTTCGATCTGTCCACTCTGCTGACCGCCGAGGAGATTTCCGGCGCCGCGTATCTCGAGGTCGAGCGCGGCGATACGGAATCCACTGCCGAGATCGCTGAACTCGCGAATGGCGGCGAGCCGCCGGCGCGCGATGGGCGACAACACCTGCTCCGCCGGAATGAGCAGGTACGCGTAGGCGCGCCGGTCCGCTCGTCCGACGCGCCCGCGCAGCTGGTAGAGCTGCGCGAGTCCGTACCGGTCCGCGCGATTGATCACGATGGTGTTCGCGTTTGGAATGTCGAGGCCGTTCTCCACGATCGTCGTCGCCACGAGCACGTCGAACTTGTGCGCGACGAAATCCACCATCACGCGCTCCAGCGCCTCCTCGCCCATCTGCCCGTGGCCGACCGCGATCTTCGCTTCCGGCACCAGCTTCTGCACGAGGTTCGCCATCGAGAAGATGGACTCCACGCGGTTGTGCACGAAGTAGACCTGGCCGCCGCGTTCGAGCTCCGTCCGGATCGCACGGGCGATGACGTCGGTTTCGAACTTCACGACCTGCGTCTGAATCGCCAGGCGGTCGCGGGGCGGCGTCTCGATGACCGACATGTCGCGAATGCCGACGAGCGACATGTTCAGCGTGCGCGGAATCGGCGTCGCCGTCATCGTGAGGACGTCAACTTTCTTCCGCAGTTGTTTCAGGCGTTCCTTATGCGCGACGCCGAACCGCTGTTCCTCGTCCACGACCAGCAGCCCGAGATCCCGGAACAGCACGTCCTTCGAGAGCAGGCGGTGCGTGCCGACGATGATGTCGATCTGGCCGGCGGCGAGCTGGGTGACGGTCGCCTTCTGTTCGTCCTTCGTACGAAACCGGCTGAGCATGTCGATGCGCACGGGGAAACCGGCGAACCGCTCGCGCAGCGTTCGCTGGTGCTGGAAGGCCAGAATCGTCGTCGGCGCCAGAAACGCCACCTGCTTGCCATCCATGACGGCCTTGAACGCGGCGCGCATGGCGACCTCGGTCTTGCCGTAGCCGACGTCGCCGCACAGCAGGCGATCCATCGGCGTCCCCGTCTCCATGTCTTTCGTAATGTCGGTGATGGCGTTCCGCTGATCCGTGGTCAGGTCATATGCGAACGCATCGGCGAATTCCTGCTGCCAGTGCGTGTCCGCGCTGAACGCGTGACCGGCGACGGCCTTGCGGGCCGCGTAGAGCTTCAGCAGCTCCTCCGCCATGTCGCGCATGGCTTTCTTGACGCGCGTCTTGGCCTTCTCCCATGTCGTGCCGCCGAGCCTGTCGAGCGGAGGGTTCGCGCCGCCTGTGTACTTCTGGACGAGGTCGAGGCGCTCGAGCGGCACGAAGAGCTTGTCTTCGCCGGAGTAGCGGAGCTCCATGAACTCCTGCTCCTGCTGCCCCGCTGCGGCCATCTTCTTCAGGCCGACGAACTTGCCGATGCCGTTGTCCACATGGACGACGAGGTCGCCGACCTTCAGGTCGCGGAAGTCCGACAGAAAGGTCCGCGTCTGCGAACGGCGCCGCTCATGCACGCGGCGCTCCTCCTCGAAGAGATCCGTCTCGGCAAAGAACCTGACGGCGCCGGCGGGCAGATGAAAACCGCGCGAGATCTGGCCGGTCGTCACCAGCACCGCTGCGGTCGCGAGATTCTCGCCGCTGTCGATCGGCCGGGCGCGAATCTCGTAGTCCGCGAGGAGCTCGATCGTGCGTTCTGCGCGACCAGGCGTCTCCGCGACGAACACGATGGTTTCTTCCCGGTCGCGGGCCTGACGGATTTCTTCGACCCAGTCGCCGACGCGGCCGTGGTACTCGACGGCCGGCAGGCTGGCGATGTGCGTCGCGGGAGCACCTTCTTCCACGGCGAGTTGCGTGATCTGGCGGCCTCGCTCGAGCCAGGGACCCAGCTCGGTCCAGCTGAGCGCGATGTCTTCGAACGGCGTCACGTCACGTCCGCGACCTTCCATCGTGGCTGCGCTCGCGCGCCACTGCGCTTCGAGCGCCCGTCCGCGCTCGTGCACGTCGTCGATTTCAGAGATTACGACCGCCGCGCCGGCCTGCCGCGCGTAGTCGATGACCGAGGCGGAGCGATCGGTGCTGTCGTCGGATCGGACGATCAACTCGCGCTGCGGGCTGATGACGATGCGGTCCAGTGCGGTCTGGGACCGCTGCGTGGCCGAGTCGTACCAGCGCAGGGACTCGATGATGTCGCCGATGAATTCGAGCCGGACCGGCTGCGCTTCCGACGCGGGATAGAAGTCGACGATCCCCCCGCGCACGCAGAACTCGCCGTGCTCGTCCACGGGATCCTCGCGCGTGAAACCCGCGAGGCCCAGCAGTTCACCAAGGTCCTGCGGCGAGATCTCCATCCCGGCCGCCAGCACGAGACCCGCGGCGGAGATTGCCGCCGGAGCGCTCAGACGCGGCAACAGCGCCCGCGCAGAGGCGACGACGATGCGTGCCGTCCCGGTGGACAGCGCATGAAGAGCGCGCGCGCGTGCCGACGCAATCTCGAGGTGAGGCGCGAGCCCGCGATACGGATCGACTTCCTGCGAGGGAAACGGCAGTACCTGACGTTCCACGTCGCGTTCTGAGAGACCGTTGAGCGCCGCGTAGAAGAATCGCGCATCCGCGGTCATCTGCTCGACGTCACCATCGGACGGCACGATCAGAAGCTGCGGTTCGTCCTGTGCACGCGCGGCCATGTGCCACGCCACTGCGGGCGACGTCAGGCCCGTCAGCTTCGACGGAGCCTGTGTCAGTCCGGCACGGCCGGCCGCGGCTTTGAGCAGCGCACGTAACGCGAGAGATGACGAGGACGAAACGGGCATGGACGAATTCGTTCTATCAGGTCGTCGACTTGATCTTCTCCACGATCGCCGAGGTGGACCAGTTCGGCTCCAACGGCACGCGCACGACTTCTCCACCGCGGGCTTCGACGGTCTCGCGGCCGATGATGCGGTCCGCGGCCCAGTCGGCCCCCTTCACGAGGACATCGGGCTGCAGCTTCTCGACGATCGCGGCCGGCGTGTCCTCATCGAAGATCACGACGGCGTCGACGCACGCGAGCGCGGCGAGGATCTCGGCCCGCTCGCGCTCCGGCGTCAGCGGGCGCGTCGGGCCCTTGATCGCGCGGACGGATCGATCGGAGTTCACCGCCACAATCAAGGCGTCACCCTGAGCCCGGGCCGCCTGCAAATACTTCACGTGGCCGGGGTGCAGCAGGTCGAAGACGCCGTTCGTGAACACGACGCGGCGGTTGGCCTTGCGCAGCGACTCGGTGAGGGTTGCGGCGTCGACGACAGACAGCACGGGCACGTTGAGATCTTAGCTCGCTATTTCCTCACGCTGATGTTCGGCGTGAACTCCCAGCGGTGCCGCGGCCGGTAGACGCCGACGTCCCGCGTGCGCGATTGCACGCGGAGCGTGTGCAGCAGACGGTGGTAGTCGTACGCCGCACCGTCGTGCTTGTGGACGGCGACGTCCACCTTATATGTGCCGGCGACCAGGTCGAGCGTGTCCACGACAAACGACACCTCGGCGTCCCCATGCAGCGCGTCGGCGCCAATCTCGTCGATGTCCGTGTTGGTGCCGTAGACACAGACGCCTTCGGTATTGAAGATCCCGACACCGAACACGAGATCCGCCACTCGCTGATGCGCGCGGACCCCGAAGCGAATCGTCAGCGGCTCGCCGCTCGTCGCGACCTGCACCGGCTGTCCGGTGCGATCGACCATGGACACCTGCGTGATCTCCACCGCACCAGAGCCCCAGCGTCCGGCACCGGCGGTGGATGAATCCACGGGCGTCATGTCCTGCTGGGCCCGCGCGTCCGTGCTTGCGAGGAACTTCCCTTCCTGCCGTTCGACCTGCTCGATGTAGGCGCCGACGACGCGTTTGGGATCGCCGTCCGCGACCTTGCGGCCGGCGTCGAGGAGCACAACCTCGTCGCACAACCGCTCCACCATCCCGAGCGCGTGCGTGACGATCAGAATGGTCTTGCCGCGCCGCTTGAACTCCGCGAACTTGTCGAGGCAGCGGTGTGTGAAGCCCTCGTCACCGACGGCGAGTACCTCGTCCACCAGCAGCACGTCCGGGTTGACATGAATCGCGACCGAAAAACCGAGGCGCATGTACATCCCGGATGAATAGGTCTTGACCGGAGCGTCGATGAAGTCGGCCAGCTCAGCGAACTCGACGATCTCGTCGAACCGGCGCTGAATCTCGCGCTTTGAAAGCCCCAGCATGATGCCGTTGATGAAGACGTTCTCGCGGCCGGAGATCTCCGGATGGAATCCGGCGCCCAGCTCGATGAGCGCCGAGATCCTGCCCTGAACAGTCACGGTGCCCGACGTGGGTTTGGTGATGCCGGCCACGAGCTTCAACGCCGTGCTCTTGCCAGATCCGTTGCGGCCGATGACGCCCAGCGTCTGCCCCGCCGCCACCGTGAATGACACGTCGCTCAGTGCCGTGAATGTCTCCTCGGGCCGAAGGTCGCGAATGAGGCTGCCCGACATCAGCGCGCTCTTGAGTGTTGCGAAGTGCCGGCCGCTGAACCGCCGGTACACCTTCGACACATGCGAGAGCGTGATGGCCGTCCGCGCGGTGTTGAGAGCGCTCATACCGCCTCCGCGAAGGAGTCGCGCAGCCGATCGAAGACCCAATAGCCGATCAGGAAGACGGCCACCGACAGTGCGCCGACAAACAGCACCGATCGCGCGCGATTGAACGGTCCCGGGAAGAACAGGATTTCCTGGTAGGCGACGGCGAGATGGTAGAAGGGATTCAGTTCGAACAGCGAGCGGTACCGCTCGACAGTCGCGAAGCGATACGAATAGATGATGGGTGTGGCGAAGAACCAGAACGTCAGCAGATTGGCGACGAGATCACGAACGTCGCGGAAGTGCACGGTGAGTGCAGCCAGCAGCAGGCCGAGACCTGTCGTGAAGATGAGCTGGATGAGCACGATGACCGGAAACCAGACCAGGCCACCCGGGTCCGGCGGGTGGTGGTAGTAAATCTGGAAGCCGACCAGGATCAGCAACCCGAAGAAGAAATGCACCATCGTCGCGAGCACGCTCACGATCGGGAGCACTTCGGCCGGAAACAGGACTTTCTTGATCAGATTCCCGCCGGCCACGAGCGACACGGCCGATTCGTTGAGCGCCGTCGCGAACCATGTCCACGGCAGCAGGCCACAAAACAGAAACACGGGGTACGGCGAGGTATTCGGATCCCGCGCCGGCAGCAGCGTCGCAAACACGAACGAATAGATTGTGAGGAGCAGCAGCGGGTTGATGAAAGACCAGAACAGGCCCAGGACCGACCCGCGGTAGCGGGCTTTCAGATCTCGGGCAACCAGGCTCTGAATCAGCGTGCGGTAGTGAACGAGCTGGGCGAGGTTACGCCACATCGACCTTCAGCAGTGCCACGGTGATGTTATCCGGGCCGCCGGCCGCATTGGCGGCCTCGACGAGGGCGCTGCAGGCCCGCGTCAGGTCGTCCTGCTTGCCGACGATCGCCTCGATCTCTTCCGGCGTAATGACACCGGACAGGCCATCCGAACACAACAGTAGACAGTCGCCCTTGCGAAGTTCGAGCTCGGCAATGTCCACCTGCGGATCGTCGCCACCGGACAGGGCCCGTGTGACGACGTTGCGCCAGGGATGCCGCCGCGCGTCGGCGTCGGACAGGACGCCCGCGCGAATCTGTTCTCCGACCCAGGAGTGATCCTGCGTCAGCTGTTTCAGGTGGCCGTCGCGGAAGAGATAGACGCGGCTGTCGCCGACATGCGCAACCAGCGGTTTGCCCTTGGCGGCCAGCACGACGGCGGCCGTCGTCGCCATGCCGCGGAGCGCGTCGTTGCTTTGCATGGCGCTGGCGATGCGTCGATTCGCCAGACGAAATGCGGCGAGCAGGCGATTGCCGTCGAAGCTGAGCGCCGGGTCGTACGGGAACGGCCAGGTGGTGTTGTGATCGGCGGTGCGCGTGTCGTTGATGAACGTCTCGATGACTTCCGCCGCCAGGTGCGACGCGACCTCGCCCGCGGCGTGCCCGCCCATCCCGTCCGCGACGAGATACAGGCCGAGATCTTCGCGGGTGCAATAGGCGTCTTCGTTCAGTTCGCGGCGAAGGCCCGGGTCGCTGGCAACCGCCGAGGAGAAAGTCGTCATGGCGCGTCAGTGGCGCGGACGGCGGGAACGCTCGGACACCTGAAGGCGTGCGATCGCTCGCATCATCGCGATGCGTGCGCGCTCGAAGTCGACATCCGCCGCCGGCTTGGTGAGCCGGTCCGTCGCACGACGCTTCGACGCCTCGGCGCGCTGCGCGTCGATTTCCTCCGCACGCTCTGCGACTTGCGCCAGCACCGAGACGCGATCCGGCACGACTTCGACGAATCCGCCGGCCACGAAGGCGTACTTGATCTCGCCCTTCACGCGGTACCAGAGCTCGCCGGTTGCCAGCGACGCCAGCAGCGGCGCGTGCCCCGGCAGCACGCCGAAGTTACCGTCCTCGCCCGGGACGCCGACCTCGTCGACATCCTCGTGGACGATCGCACGCTCGGGCGTGACGAACTCGAGTCGGAGATGCTGCGGAATACCTGGCGTCGCCATTGCTACTGTTTCTTCGCGCGCTCGAGGACTTCCTCAATCGGTCCGGCCAGGTAGAACGCCTGCTCCGGAATGTCGTCGTGCTTCCCTTCCGCGATTTCCTTGAACCCGCGGACCGTGTCGGCGATCGGCACGTACTTGCCCTTGTATCCGGTGAACTGCTCGGCCACGAAGAAGGGCTGCGAGAGGAACTTCTGGATCTTGCGCGCCCTCGTGACGGTGAGCTTGTCGTCTTCCGACAACTCGTCGATGCCGAGGATCGCGATGATGTCCTGCAGGTCCTTGTAGCGCTGCAGAATCTGCTTCACCTGTTTCGCGACGTTGTAGTGCTCGTCGCCGATGATGCGCGGATCGAGGATGCGCGACGAGGAAGCGAGCGGATCGACGGCCGGGTAGATGCCGAGCTCGGCAATCGCGCGCGACAGGTTCGTCGTCGCGTCCAGATGCGCGAACGTCGTCGCCGGGGCCGGATCCGTGTAGTCGTCGGCGGGTACGTAGATCGCCTGCACGGACGTGATCGAGCCTTTGCGGGTGGACGTGATCCGCTCCTGCAACTCGCCCATTTCGGACAGCAGTGTGGGCTGGTAACCGACGGCGGACGGCATGCGTCCGAGGAGCGCCGACACTTCGGACCCGGCCTGCGTGAACCGGAAGATGTTGTCCACGAACAGCAGCACGTCTTTGTTTTCCGCGTCGCGGAAGTACTCGGCCACCGTGAGGGCCGACAGTGCGACGCGGGCGCGGGCACCCGGCGGTTCCGTCATCTGTCCGTAGACCAGCGCCGCGCGCGACTTCGCGGGATCGTTCGGGTCGATGACGCCGCTCTCCTGGAACTCGAGCCAGAGGTCGTTGCCTTCGCGCGTGCGTTCGCCGACGCCGCCGAACACCGACACACCGCCGTGTTTCATGGCGATGTTGTTGATGAGCTCCATGATGATGACGGTCTTGCCGACGCCGGCGCCGCCGAACAGGCCGATCTTGCCGCCCTGCAGATACGGCTCGAGCAAATCGATGACCTTGATGCCCGTCTCGAACATCTTCAGTTCGGTGGACTGCTCTTCGAGCTTCGGGGCGGGACGATGGATCGGCCAGCGCTCTTTCGCGACGACGGGACGATCCGGAAAATCGACCGGCTCGCCCAGAACATTGAGCACGCGGCCGAGGGTTCCGGGGCCCACCGGCATGGTGATGCCTTCTCCGAGGTCGGTGGCCGTCATGCCGCGCTGCAAGCCGTCCGTCGGCTTCATCGCGACGGTGCGCACGCGGTTTTCACCGAGGTGCTGCTGGACCTCGACGATGATGTCGATGTCGTCCTTGCCGGCTTTGCCGGTCACTCGAACGGCATTGTAGATCTCGGGCAACTTGCCGCCTTCGAACTCGACGTCGACGACCGGTCCGATGACCTGAACGACCTTGCCGACCCTGGTTGCTGTTGCGACTGCCATAGTCTCCGTCTTCCTCGCTACTGTGCCTGTGAGCCCGACACGACTTCGATGATCTCGCGCGTGATCGCGGCCTGGCGAATCTTGTTCATCGTGAGCGTCAACGATCCGATCATCTCAGTCGAGTTCCTGACGGCCGCGTCCATGGCCGTCATCTGCGCCGCGTAGAACGCCGCGTTCGACTCGAGCAGCGCGCGCAGCACCTGCGCTTCGACGAGCTGACGCAGCAGCACGGTCAGAATCCGTTCCGGCGACGGCTCGTAGAGGTAGTCCACCGACGCCGACGCCCTGGCGGCGGGATCGTCGGGCGTCATCGCCGGGAGCGGCAGCAACTGCTCGACGACGAGCTTTTGCTGAATCACCGACTTGAACTCGTTGTAGACGAGATGCACGCTGTCGACACGGCCCTCGATGAAGTCCTCGATCGCGGGCGCGGCGATGGCTTCGGCTTCCGCGAAGCGAATCACCTTCGGCAGGCTCACGTGCTCGAACCGCACGGGCAAGCCACGACGGCCGAGAAGATCCCTGCCCTTGCGTCCAACCAGCCCGAGTGTGACGTGGCGTCCCGGATTGTCCCGGAGAAACGCGCCGACCGCCTTGATCACGTTCGTGTTGAAGCTGCCGCACAGCCCGCGGTCCGAGGTGACGACAATCAGCATCGTCTTCCCGGTCGCGGCGCCGGGGCGGCGCGCGAGCAGCGGATGCGTCGCCGGATCGACGCGGGCCGCAATGCTCGTCAACACACGACGCGCCTCGCGCGCGAACGGGCGCGTCGCGACGACACGCTCCTGCGCACGACGGAGCTTCGACGCAGCGACCATCTTCATCGCCTTCGTGATCTGCTGCGTCGACTTGACGGCGCGGATGCGCCGGCGCATGTCAATCAGTGATGGCATAGGTCACGCTACGGTCGCGGCAAACTGTTTCGCGTAATCCGTCAGAGCGTCCTGCAGGCCCTTCTTCACGTCGTCGTCGAGCACCTTCTTGTCTGCGATCGCCGCCAGCACCGCTGGATACTGCGCCCCGAGGAAGGCAAACAGCCCTTCTTCGTACGATCGGAGACGCTCGACGGGCACGCTGTCCATGAAGCCGTTCGTCGCGGAAAAGATGACCGCGACCTGCTTTTCGACCGGCAGCGGCTGGTACTGCGGCTGCTTGAGGATTTCCGTCAGGCGCTTGCCGCGGTTGAGCTGCTTCTGCGTCGCCGGATCCAGGTCGCTGCCGAACTGCGCGAAGGCCGCGAGCTCGCGGTACTGCGCGAGGTCGAGCCGCAGGGAGCCGGCGACCTGACGCATCGCCTTGATCTGCGCGGATCCACCGACGCGCGACACCGAGTTGCCGACGTTGATCGCCGGACGAATGCCCTGATTGAACAGGTCGGATTCGAGAAAGATCTGGCCGTCGGTGATCGAGATGACGTTCGTCGGGATGTACGCCGACAAGTCGCCGGCCTGCGTCTCGATGATCGGCAACGCGGTCAGCGAACCACCGCCGAGCTCCTTCTTCAGCTTCGCGGCGCGTTCCAGCAGGCGTGAGTGCAGATAGAAGACGTCGCCCGGGTACGCCTCGCGGCCCGGCGGCCGGCGCAGGAGGAGCGAGATCTCGCGGTACGACTGCGCGTGCTTGGACAGATCGTCGTAGATGACCAGGGCGTGCCGGTTCGTGTCGCGGAAGTACTCGCCGATCGTGCACGCGGAGTACGGGCTGATGTAGAGGAGCGGCGCCGGATCCGACGCGCCGGCCGCCACGACGATGGTGTACTCCATCGCGCCGGCCTCTTCGAGCGTCTTCACCACCTGGGCGATCGTCGACTGCTTCTGGCCAATGGCGTTGTAGATGCAGATGACGCCAAGGCCTTTCTGATTGATGATCGCGTCGACCGCGACGGCCGTCTTCCCCGTCTGACGGTCGCCGATGATGAGCTCGCGCTGACCGCGGCCAATCGGGACCATGCCATCGATGGCCTTCAGTCCGGTCTGCAGCGGCTCTTTGACCGGCGACCGATCGACGACGCCAGGCGCCAGGCGTTCGATCGGCATCGACTTCTTGGCGTTGATCGGGCCCTTGCCGTCGATCGGCTGGCCGAGCGCGTTCACGACGCGGCCAATCAGTTCGTCGCCCACGGGCACCGAGATGATCCGGCCCGTGCGCTTGACGATGTCGCCTTCCTTGATCGCCGTCGAATGACCCAGGAGCACGGAACCGACGCTGTCTTCTTCAAGGTTGAGCGCGATACCAAACACACCGTGCGGGAATTCGATCATCTCGCCGGCCATCGTGCGTTCGAGCCCGTGGAGCCGCGCGATGCCGTCACCGACCGAGACGACGGTGCCGATCTCGGCGACGTCGACGTCCACGGCGTAATTGCCGATCTGGTCGCGAATGATCTTGGAGATTTCCTCGGCCTTGATTTGCATCTCACGTCCTCGTTTACGCGTCAGAGCCGGGCATACCCGGCCCCGACTAATTCTTGTCCAGCAGCTGCTGGCGCATCTTCTCGAGCTGCCGCGTCACACTCGCGTCGTACACCGTGCTGCCGACGCGCGCGATCATGCCGCCGATGATCGCCGGATCGACGCGCTCGCTGAGCGTGACGTCGCAACCCGCGGCGCGCGCGAGCGCGTGCGTGACCGCCGCACGACGCGCGTCATCGAGCGGAACGGCCGTCACGACTTCCGCCGGCATTACGCGGCGGGCAGCCATCGCCCGCTCGGCAAACGCCTCGGCGATTTCCGGCAGCAGCGAGAGCCGATCGCGGTCCGCCAGCATCAGCAGCAGGCGCCGGACTTCAACCGAAGCCAGGCCCGCCGCCGACAGGATCGCCTCGAGTACCGCCCGCTTCTTCTGGATAGGCACGGCCGGCGTCTCAAAGACACGCCGGAGCTGGTCGTGGCCCCTCATGAGGTCCCGCATCGCGAGCACGTCCCGTTCCGCCGAGTCCAGATTCCCCTGCTTTCGAACGACGTCGAACAAGGCGCCCGCGTATCGTCTGGCCAAGGTACGAGCCGTCATGAACGAGCCTCCTGGACAGAGAGCGAGCAGAGCGCTCCACGAGCGCAAACAGGGTGCATCAACATCACAGGAGGCTATAAGAGGCCGAAAAAGATGAGCGAGCCAAACGGGAATTTATACCATTCTGCCGCGATTTCGGGCAACAACGACGGGCCTCGTGCTGTGATCTCGCTGCACAGGACTTCGCGACGAATCAGCCGCTCGTCGTCTTTCTTGCCGCTATTCGATGCGGACGGTCGCTCCGGACTCGTCGCGGTCTGCGACGTAGCCGATCACGTGGGCGGTGACACCACGATTGGTCAACTGCCCCACGACGTGTCCCGTCGCAGATCGATCCACCGCCATCAACAGACCGCCCGATGTCTGTGGGTCGTAGGCAATAAGCTGCAACTCTTCCGAAACGGACGCGGCCACGGTGACACGGCGGCCAAAGTGCTGGGCGTTCGTTTTGCCCCCTCCGGGACTGTTTCCTTTTGCCAGGCCGAGCGCACCTTCGAGCACCGGCAAGGAAGCCGAGTCGATGACCAAGGTGACGCCGCTCGCCGCAGCCATTGCACTGGCGTGTCCGACCAGACCGAATCCCGTGACGTCCGTGCAGGCGCTCACCATGCCGGCGGGCAATCCGCGCGCGCCTGCCGCCGCTTCGCGATTGAGCGTCGTCATGGATTCCACGGCCCGCTCGACCTGACGATCTGACGCACGGCCGAACTTGAGCGCGGTTGCGATGATGCCGGTGCCCAGCGACTTGGTCAGCAGCAGCGCATCTCCCCGGCGCGCGCCCGCGTTCGTCAGCACGCGTGCTGGATCGATTTCACCCGTGATCGCGTAGCCGAATTTGATTTCCTGGTCGGACACGGTGTGTCCTCCCAGCAGCGCCACACCGGCCTCGCGCAGCTTGTCGAGACCTCCGCGGAAGATCGCGGCAATCACTTCGGGCCCCGGACCGTCTTTCGGCAGCGCCGCAATGGCGAGCGCGGTTTTCGGTTCGCCGCCCATCGCGTACACGTCGCTCAACGCATTGGCGGCGGCGATCTGCCCGTACTGATACGGATCGTCGACGACGGGTGTGAAGAAGTCGACGGTCTGCACGAGTGCCGGTCCACTTCCCCACCGGTACACACCCGCATCGTCACCGGTCCGGTAGTCAACCAGAACCCGGTCATCGTCGATGGGAGGGATGGCGCCCAGAACCTGGGCGAGCTCGCCGGCGGCGAGTTTGCTCGCTCAACCAGCGCAAGCGGCGTATTCGGTCAGACGCTTCTTCATCCAGGCACCTCCTTTCGCGATGACGATGACTCGTTCGATGGTGACTATTTCGATCCGGTGAGGAGATCGAACAATCGGTGCAGTTCTTCCTCGCTCGTGAACTCGATCTCGATGCGACCGCGAGCGCCCTTCCGATGAATGCTCACGCGGGTTCCGAGCGCGACTTTCAGCCGTTCCTCGGCCGCGCGAGTGTTGGGATCCGTGCGACGCGCCGGTGCCGGCGTCGCAGGCGAGACTTCCCGGCGGACCAATGCTTCGGCGTCACGGACGGACAGGCCGTGCGCGACGATTTCCCGCGAGATCCGGCGCTGCGCCGTTTCGTCCGTGAGTGACACGAGCGCTCGCGCGTGGCCCATCGACAACGTGCCCGATGCCAACTCACTTCGCACTTCGACAGGGAGTCGCAGCAACCGCATGTAGTTTGCGACGGTCGCGCGATCCTTCCCGACGGCCGTCGCAATCGTTTCTTGCGACATCTGGTGTTCGTCGGTCAGCCGTCGATACGCCTGGGCTTCCTCAATCGGATTGAGATCGTCGCGCTGCACGTTTTCGATCAGCGCGACCTGCAGCATCTGTTCATCGGGCACGTCCCGCACGATGACCGGAACTTTCAGCAGCCCGGCGCGCTGCGCCGCGCGCCAGCGTCGTTCGCCGGCAACGATCTCGTAGCGATCGCCACTACGACGCACGAGAATCGGCTGGATCACGCCGTTCACGCGAATCGACTGCGTGAGCTCCTCGAGTCGACGCTCGTCGATCTGCACGCGCGGCTGACGCGGGTTTGGGACGATCAGATCGAGGTCGAGCTCCGAAGGCTTCTGCGGATCGCGTTCGATCGGCCGCGGCGCCGGCGGAACGTCGGGGATCAGCGCGCGCAGGCCTCGACCGAGGGCGGGACGTTTGTCAGCCATGGCTCATTCCTTCGCAGATGGCCGCCGGTCGCGCGTCATGAACTCCTGCGCAAGCGCCACGTACGCCTCCGCACCGCGCGAGCGCGCGTCGTACAGGATCGCGGGCACGCCGTGACTCGGCGCTTCGCCGAGGCGGATATTCCGCGGAATCACGGTTTCAAACACCTGCGGTCCGAAAAACTCGCGAATGTTGCCACTCACCTGCTGCCCGAGGTTGGTCCGATCGTCGTACATCGTCAGCAACACGCCCTCGAGCGCGAGCGATGGATTGAGCGCGGCGCGCACGCGATCGATCGTCGCCGTGAGATCCGCAATGCCCTCGAGCGCGAAGTACTCGCAATTGAGCGGCACGATCACGCTGTCTGCCGCCACCAGTGCGTTCAACGTCAGCAATCCCAGCGAGGGCGGCGTGTCGACGAAGATGAAGTCGAAGTCTGAGCGGAGCGCGTCGAGAAAACGCCGAAGGCGCTGTTCACGCGCCAGCACGGTGACGAGTTCGATCTCCGCGCCCGTGAGTTGACGATCCGCCGGCACAATCGACAGGCGATCAACATCGGTGGCCAGGACGAATGCGCGTGCGTCTGCAATCTCGCCGGTGAGCGCCTCGTAGATGGTCCCCGCTTCGGCCGTCTGGCCTTTCCGGCCGACGCCACTTGTCAGATTCGCCTGCGGATCGAGATCGACGAGCAGGACGCGCTTTCCGGACAGTGCGAGGGAGGTCGCGAGATTGATCGCCGTGGTGGTTTTGGCGACGCCACCCTTCTGGTTCGCCACGGCAACGATGCGCGCTCTATTGGTCACGTGGCCAACATTTGTCACTTGTGGCTCCAAGAAGAACTATTGTGCCGTGCGCATCCTGGCGCGTCAACGGTTCGCGCGACGGAGATTGAAGCGCCATGCAGTCTCGAGATTTTGCGTGAAGCCTCTGGCGCCCCGGTAGGCGATTCGTGGAGTTTGCGGAGTTCCACGTGGAACGTCGAGCAGCTGATGAGAGCCGAGCAACTGATGAGAGATGTGTTGGCGCTGCCGGCGTGGCTGCTGAGCAGTTCTCGACCAAGAGAGGCTTGGCTGACATGGAGCCGAGACGATGCCTTGGCGGGCGTGGCATCGAGGATCGATGTAGCCTAGCCCGCATTGGCGACGACGAGCTGATGTTCCACGTGAAACATCGAGATCGCGATTGCGCCGCGAATGACCGCTGCGCAGGCGTGAAGCCGTCGCGCAGCTGTCTGGGAGCGACGTGTCAGCTCGATAGCTCTCAGAATGCCGTGGTCAGTCGAAACCGGAGCCCCTCGAAAAATCGTCGACGAGCTTGCTGGCGCTGAGTACGCGCAGTGATGCCGGCGCTCAGATTCTGCCTCGCGGATCCATCACGTTCCATTTCATCGGTCTCTGCAGCGTCGCAAGACTCAAGACTCACGATGAACCGTGGTGGTTCTGACGCATTCATGGCAACAATATACTTGACTAATCGAGGCCCGTCCGGCATACTTGGTTCATGGACGCCGCGAACACGACCCCAGCAAACAGTCAAGAGATTGACACACCGCAGACTCTTCAGCAAGCGGTGGAGTTCTTCGCCAACCCGGCGTGCTGCGATGCCTTCATGGTGGCCATTCGCTGGCCCCAGGGCGTGACCTGCCCGACCTGCGGATCGACGGACGTTAAGTATCTCGCCAACCAGCGCCGGTGGCAGTGCAAGGGGAAACATCCACGTCGTCAGTTCTCCGCAAAGAACGGAACGATCTTCGAAGATAGTCCGATTGCCCTAAAGTCCTGGCTGCTGGCCGTGTGGATGATCGCGAACTGCAAGAACGGGATCAGCAGCTACGAGCTGGCGCGCGCGCTCGGCGTGACGCAGAAAACCGCGTGGTTCATGAACCATCGGATTCGTCTCGCGATGCAGGACAAGAACGGCGGAATGCTCGGCGGTGAAGTGGAAGTGGACGAAACCTACATCGGTGGCAAGGCCCGCAACATGCATAAGGACCGGCAGGCGAAGCATCGCGGTCGTACGTGGTTCGGCAAAGCCGCGGTGATGGGTCTGTTGCAGCGTCATCCGGAAAAAGGAAAGTCGCGCGTGCGCATGGCGATGATTCGCGACACGCGCGCCGTGGAGTTAGAGCCGGTCATCGAGCAGCATGTCGAGAAACGCAGCGAGATCTACACGGATTCGCTGATGAGCTATCGTCAGTTGCCCAGCATGGGTTACTACCATCTGTTCATCGATCATGCGGAGTGCTACGCGAAGGGCCAAGTTCACACGAACGGTTTGGAAAACTTTTGGTCATTGCTCAAGCGCGGCATCCGCGGCACGTACGTGAGCGTCGAACCGTTTCACCTGTTCCGGTATCTCGATGAGCAGGCATTCCGATTCAACGAACGCGACGCGAATGACGCCGAGCGTTTCGTGCACATGATGCGTCAGACGATCGGCCGCCGGATTCAATACAAGGAACTCACCGCGAACGAGGCCACGGCGTGACTGCCAAACGGAAGAAAGCGAAGGACCGAGCGCCAACAGCGTGGGAAGCGCCAGAGCAGTACGCCGACAAGTTCCACAACGACACCGGACGCGCACAGGCCATCGCCCGCACAGTGCTCTCACTCACCCCACAGGAAGCGGCGAAAGTTCGCGATGACGCCAAGGCTCCCGTTCGACGAGGAAAAAGCGTAAAACGGTGACCGCGATCCTGTACGACGTACGGCGCATGATCTGCGCGTCACTGCCCGCGGTTTCGCGTTCAAACTGCCCACGCCTGCGCGTGGATCGTCACGTGTTGACTATGGCGACACATTTCGGTACGCTCCCGCATTCCGATGGCGCTGGCAGCACGCACGACCACACCGGCCAGTGAATGGATTCCCCTAGTCTTGAGTGAGTACGAGATCGGCCGCGCGACTTGGGCCGCGCAGATGATCGCGCGGTCAGATAAGCCCGTCGCTGAAGTCGGAGCTTGCTTGGCGGTATCGCTCGATGCCGTCATGGCGGACCTTCACGAGTGCCTCAATCTTGCTGGCCACATTGATGGCGTGAAGGTCTGGTCGCGACCCGCGAGTGGCGGGCGCGTTCGGTATGGCTTCTATCGGGAAGCGTGGGTACTTGACGCGCTCGACTTTCTCGATCGCGCCACGGTGGCGGACACAGATCACGCCTGGATCAGTGGATTGCTGTTCGGCTACCGTCCGGACGCGATTCAGGACTTCATCGCTCGGACGGGACGCTAAACCCGATCTTGCGCGGCCGCACGTACTCCCACGTCACCGGCTTGCGTTGACAGTTGTCGCATGGCGGCGCTTCCTCGCCTTCTTCGAATCGCAGTTGATTCTCGTCGCAGGTCGTGCATCGATAGACGCCGGGCCTAACGACATTGCTGTAGGTGTTGACCTTCCAGGCCATCTGCACACGCTCCCATTTCGGACAATGTGGCGAGCCGTCGATGGCCCACGAAGGTAGCACGAAAACCACAACGCGATCAGCAGCTAACTACTATATATTGTGTTATTTACGTACTGGTTGAATGACCAGTACTCGAAGACGCTACCGCGCCAGTTTGTGTGCGATCTGCTCGTCGAGGATGTGTAACATTGGCCCGACTCCATCCGCATGAGCGCGCTAGCGAAGGCTACCTATAACGTTTATTGCGACGAAAGTCGCCACCTGCCACACGACCAACAACCGGTCATGCTGATTGGCGCCGTTTGGTGTCATTCAGCTAAAGCAAAAGAAGCGGCTGGGCGGCTGCGGGAAATAAAGCAAAAACACAAACTGAAGCCGATGTACGAGCTGAAGTGGTCTAAGGTCTCGCGCGGACAGGCGGCCTTTTTCCAAGACGTGCTTGATTATTTTTTTGACGATGACGATTTGCACTTTCGCGCAGCCATTTTGCGAAAGACGGCCAATCCTCAGACGGTCATTCACGATCACGATGGTTTGTACTACCAGATGTACTTCACCATGCTGCAAACCATGTTGCGGCCCGATGGTCGATATCGGATCTACGTTGACTACAAAGACACCAAGGGAGCCGCAAAGATCCGGAACCTGCATCAATTGCTGTGCGACAGCCTTTACGATTTCAACAAGCATGTTGTTGAACGCGTCCAATTGGTAAGGTCACATGAGGTTCAACTCATTCAATTGGCCGACTTTCTGTTGGGCGCTGTTGGATATGCAAATCTGCCAGCTCCTGCAACGCAACGTCAAAGTGAGACCAAACTCGCGCTTGTAGAGCGTACAAGGCATCGCTCCAAGTACCAATTAACGCGCAGCACCCTTCCAAGAGAAGAAAAGATCAATTTGCGATTTTGGCAGATGCCGAGAGCTGAGGAAGCGTAATTGGCGATTACGTTGCCTGAGCTGATGCTCTTTTCAGGCGATTGGACCACTTACGTAGAACGTGTGTACGCAAGATTTAAGAGCGATTTCGTTATCTCAAAACCTTTGTGTGGCGCAAGAACCGTAAAGCTTAAAGCCCAGCCAAGAGACGGCGATGGGAAAGAAGCCACGTTTTGGCATTTCGTGAGTGAGGGAAGCATTGAATCCGATCGCTTGCCATCAATTCGAAGATGCGAACGTATCGCTTGGCCTCGATATCTAATGGAACATGCAAGCGATCCGGATCTGCGCTGCTGGGAGCAATTGCGCGGGACTGCCAGAAGGATCGCAATCGCAACAGAGGATTTCGGTTACGTTGTGATTATTGATGACCGAAAAGACTTCTTGTTACCGTGGACAGCGTTTACGGTGGAATTAGGACACAATAAACGGAAATTGGAAAAAGAATGGGCAGAAAAACGACTGGCGTCGCCCTGGCGAACCAGAACGACGCCGTAACTCCTTTCACGCGGTGGTGAATGAGCTGGTTTTGATTATTTACTTTGAACTAGGTACTTTCAAGTAAAAAAATCTTTTTTCTTGACGAAATCTGAAAGGACACGTACAATACGCGCCCTTTACGCAGATTTCATACGAAATTTCGAATTTCCGCACAAAATCGCAATTTATTACGAGCGACCCGGGTCAAAACCTGAGAATTGATTATTGCAGGTCAGTTCTCTTATTCGGTTTCTTAAGCGGTTTCCAACATCTCAGTCTGTCACGGAATTTCTCATTCCTTGCGATTTGGACGTTGGTGCTTGCTAGTTTGATTGGGCGAACAAAAAGAGAATCTTTACGATTCACGATCTGAATGGAATCTAGAGAGGCTCCCTAATGGCTGTGACACTTGTCTCGCTGCCTTTGTATTGCCTTGCCTGCCACCAACCAATAGCTCTTGAGTATCAACCTGGACCGGAGCCACCCGAGCAGCTCTATCTCTGCCCTTGGTGCAACCAGTACGCCCGGCTGAGTGGCATCCCAGGGGTAATCGTGAGCGTTGAGGAGCGAGCCGATCCGGCTAAGATACGTCAATATTCCGGCCTGTCACGCAGTTGACAGTCTGCCAGAAACGGGCCGATTAGCCAAGTATATTGTTACCGCATTCATGAGTAATTGGCTGAACGACATATATCATGTAATATCTTGTGCCACAGTAATTTAACGACTCATCATGATCACAAGCCGAGCGCTTGACCCTGCGGGCATCAGCTCTTCCGTGGCGATCGTGGCGAATCCTGAGGGTGGGGCAGATCGAGAACTCTCAGACGTCAGCCAAAAGAATCGTCCGCCAGGATTTAGCAACTCGCGAACGGCCTCGCTCAACGCCGCGTCAGGCCTCACCGCGCGCATGGTGATGATGTCGACACGCACCGGCGGCTGGTCCTGAGCGAGTTCCTCGAGCCGCCGGCTGTCCACGGTCACGCTTTTGATGCCCAGTTGGCGCACGGCTTCGCGGAGAAAGGCGGCCTTTCTCTGCCTGGACTCAACCAGTTTCTGAGTCTCCAGCGTTGGGGCTGCTAACCGAAACGGAAGTGCCGGCGATCCGCCGCCTGAGCCAACATCGAGCGTCGTGCGATCATCGGGCCCGACAAAACGGGCCATCGACACCGGTTCGACAATCAGGCGATCGATCGCCTCGGCCGATGGGCGATCGAGCGGGTACGCCGTCAGGTTAATGCGGGCGTTCCACTTGGCCAGGACGTCGATGTAGGTCGCGAGTGAGCCCAAGAGCTCCGCCGGCGCGCCGAGTCGGGCTAGCTCGAGTCGCTCGTAGATCTGTTGAATCAGCACGGCGTCCGGCACGCGCCTATTGTCAGCGCGCTACGGCAACGTGCGCCAGTTGATGTCAGACCCGATGGCTGGACAGGCGG
>JADMIO011667550.1_pt1 | contig 41673 bp, 37 predicted proteins | sample 8958161 | NCBI WGS metagenome assembly JADMIO01 (sample SAMN16585339, study PRJNA669376) | soil metagenome | isolation source: Crop rotation soil | place: USA: Cullars Rotation, Alabama | collected 2011 | reverse complement strand
TGACACGATTAAAAATACACTTAGTTGAGAATAATGTTCTCTGGGACATCCAAGGGACTGGTCTTTTGGGTTCCCACTAACAGCATCAAACATCATATCTAACTCAGTCTTCACCGCCAACAACCCTCCATTCTCAATCTCAAACCCGCCTGCCTCTCTACACACATCCTCAATGTTGTGGGCCTCATCAAACACAACCACCGCCCCCTCCAACTGCACCCCCATTGCCTCCCTTATACTCGGATTCACAATGTAGTCAAAGGGACAAAATATAATCTCTGCCCGCTCTTTACTGATCCGCGACAGAAAATATGGACATAGACGCTCACCCTTGCCAAAATCAACCATCTCCTCCACTGACTTGCACAACGCCCTTTCTAGCTGCTCCGAAACAAACTTGTCGAATTTCTTGTTTGTATAGTAAGAGCACCCTCCGCCGTCTGTCAATTTACTCATACAAGAATCGTTAATGTCCTGCTGTGAGTCCTTCACCTCCTTGTTAATGCAGTAATGCGATCTGCTGGCCAGCACAGTAAACTGGTTGCGGTAGCTGGTCTTGCGTAATTCGCGGACTACTTGGGAGAGCTGTTTGTGGGTGCGGCTGGCAAAGTATATTTTGGGCAGTTCGCCCTTTTCAAGGACATCAGGAATCGGTTCAAGGTCACCCCACTTTCCCTCCTTCTTGGCTCCAAGCTCTTTCTTTAATGTGGAAGGATTGATGACAAGTTCATCGGGTTCGATGGTGCGCGACGGTGGACTGTTGATCTCGGAATTTGCCTTGATGGTATTCAGCCAGCCTAGAGCACTGCACAGAAGACTGAGGGTCTTCCCGGTACCTGTGGGGCTTTCCAATAACGCATGTTCCTTACCGGTCGCCTTCAGGCATTTAATCATCTTTGACATCAATTGGATTTGGCATGGATATGGTTTGAATGGAAAGGAGATTTTAACTCCTTCTATGGTCAACCCAACATCATTTGTGTTGATTTCATGCTTCACCTCCTCCTTTGCTTGTACATGCGATGTTTTCACATCATGGTCTGTGAATATAAAAGATTCCTTAGTTTCCACCAAATCACTTTTGATCTTTTTGATTCCAGTCCACGGCTCTCCATTCACCACCGCCTTCTTCACTGACATCCTGCCCATCTTCGTACTAAATGATTATTAAATGATTTTGTGATCGTTGCCATCCAATCAGAACTGGTCAAAGTATGTCACAGAGTGAGCAAATGAGGTGGCTGTAGATGACGCAAGGGAACCAATAAAAAATGTCAGGGGCCCATTTAAGCTCACCTGCCCTAATACAGCAACTATACCTGACGAGCTTATCTGCATTAAAGTTGAGTTTGCCAAGAAAGGTAATTTACCTCTAAGCATAAATAGGTCCAACTATAGAACAAAACCCCCGGTAATCCAAACAAACAATATTACTCGCAGGGCCACTCTACTAATCTTTCCAGTATTCACTCTGAAAAACGACAGACCAAACACATTCTACCGCTTCCGGCTCCTCCCAGTTTAAGCTAGCAGGCCCACCATTACGCAAGGAAAACTCAAAGTCAGCTCCACCCAAACACAACAAACCAGTAGTCGACCCAAAGGGTGCCGAATCCGACCCGGGCGACCACCACCACCATCACATGTTCACCAAAAAGCCTATCCTTGTAGAGCCTCCGCCATTAGAAATAGCTGAAAAGAAAGCCAAACTGCATGTGAGGATCATGGAGGCCTTTTCACATCTCACGCATCATCATCAACTGCATATAGAGGACCAAGCTGGCTCCTCCGGTTCATCCACCATGTCAAACTTTAAACAGCCCACTCTGCACAGCCCCCAAACCTCCATTTCCGAGCAAAGCCAGACCCCTCAAAAGACCGGCACCGAACCCATCGCCATTCCCTCCCCCCGCAAACACCGCTCGTCCTTTTGGGGTTTGTTTGGCAAAAGGCTGGAACGCGAAGAGATCCAAGTCGGCAGCCTCGAATCCTCCCGTCACCAGTCCCCATCCCCCGACCACGCCCGCTCACACTCTGTCATCAAACTGGACGATGAGACCTTGAAACTTATTCAAGAAAATGTCCCGGATGTCTCCGAACCATCAGATGTGGCCTTTTCGGCAAAGTACCGCTTTGTCAATTCAAAAGTGATTGGTAAGGGCGCCTCTGGCATAGTTCGCTTGGCCTGCTTAAAAGATGCCACAAATGGACATGTCTTGGCTGTCAAGGAGTTCAGAAGACGCAAACGAGACGAAAGCCAGCATGAATACTTGCGCAAGATTACTGCCGAGTACTGCATTGCCACCTCGATGCATCATGTGAATGTTGTGGAGACGGTAGATTTTGTTCAGGATAGAGAAAAATGGTACGAAGTGATGGAATACTGCCCGGGTGGCGACCTGTTCAACGCCCTTAGCCACGGCGGGGAGATCGACGAGGAACACATTGACTCCTGCTTCAAAGAATTAGTCGAAGGTGTTTGCTATTTACATTCATTAGGTGTTGCTCACCGAGACCTCAAACTGGAAAACATTCTGATTGACTCCACCGGCCACGCTCGGATCACCGACTTTGGGGTCTCTGATGTCTTTAAAGTGTGCTGGGAACGTGTGCCCCACAAGAGCCGCGGGGTCTGTGGCTCCTCCCCGTATATTGCCCCCGAAGAGTTCGGAGGCGAGGAGTACGACGCTCAGAAGGTAGACGTCTGGTCTCTGGCCATCATTTACTATGCCCTTGTCTTCCATTCGGTCCCGTGGGAGGAGGCCAAGCCAACCGATCCTTGTTTCGCTGAATATTTGTTACATGGCCCTGATGGCTTTGAGCCTTTCCAGCGGTTACCGAAACCGGCACGTTCTTTGCTGAAGGCGATGTTGCAAGTAGACCCTGCCAAGCGGATTTCGATTGAGCAAGTCAGGGAAGATCCTTGGGTCAAGCGGATCCCCTTTGTGCCCCTGCCCATTGTGCCCTCTGATTCTACTAATGGATCGGGATCGGGGTGATCTGGTCCGTTCCGAGGAATTAATACTACTTAGCAAGTAATAACAATTCCTAATTTATTATTTATTCTTTTTTGGTCTGTGACGGCGATTCCTCTTTGGCTTCTTGTGTTCGCTTTGTTCGCTTGAGATCTTTGTGGGCATTCCTATAAGTTGCTTCTTTTTACAGGAAAGGGGATTGGGACCGCCTTTCTTCTTTCTCTTCTTTGCTTTTTCCTCCTTCAAAACAGGTACTAGTTTGTTGATCAGAGCCAGTTCGGACAAATCCGGTTTCATCTTTCCCTTCTGCAGTCTTTCAGCCTCTTGTAGGGTTGCTTCAGAAGGGTCTTCCATCACCAACACTCCCTTGTAAACGAAAACTAAGGGCGTTCCCGGCACACACCTCAGGGCTTCCCTCAGTTGGTCGCTTTGCGCACACACTCCGTAGTGATGCTCATTTCCTTCACCGATGATGCTCTTGATGCACTCTACACCTGGCTGGTGTCTGCCGGTGTGTGGACATCTCCTGATCTCCAATCTTTTGGCATTGAACATTGCCTCCGACCTGTTCTTCCTCAATTCCTGAAGAACACAAGCCGTAGTAAAAAGCTTCACCGGCCCGCCTAGCACTGTCGGCAGCAGGTCCCTGAACATCATCTTTTGTTTCAACGTTGTCTCCAAAAAATCCCCGTCTACTATGAGTTGGTAGGGCTGTCTGAGGCCAAAGGCCCGTTCGAAGACCGAGGTCATGAAGCGCTGGGACCTTTTGTACTTTCTTCCCTTCATCTGAATACCGACCCTGGTTTACTATGGTGTCCCATATCCAATAATCGACTAGAAACAAAGATATATAACTAGTCTGACCCCTGCAATAGATGCGGATAGATGGACCGATCCTCAATGGTCTAATCCATCCATCCATCTTACATACATCCTTCTTTGGTTACTACCAAGACATGCGGCTAGTGATGAATCAATTTGTCTTCTTTCCCAGTCAGATCGACCGTGGTGACAACGACACCCTGCAGCTTTCGAGCATGCATGTGGATACTTGCCAGTATATTTTTCTGAAGCCCTTTGTTCATGAGTAATAAAATGAAATCCGTTCCGTTTAATAGAATGAACTCTGTTCTGTTTTATTCACCTTAAACAATCATTGGCAGGGTCACATCATCATGTCTTGGTGTTGGGACAGGACGAGTGTGGACCTCTGGGTGTCCAAAAAGAGTTCCCGTGCATCATTGATGTCTTGTGCTGTGACTGTGGGATCTGTGCCCCTCGAATGGGCGACAATTGACGAGGGGCCGATTAGTTGCGACGCATACCTCAAAGATGTCTGTAGTCCTATTTGCGCCAAACAGGCCAATGCGTCAGTTGCGATGGCAGTTCGCTCAGTCTTGGCCCTAATTGACAATATAGCAGAAAGCTGGTCAAGAGTGTACATGTTAGTCTTGATGATCAAAAGCCTGTCCAGAAGGTCTCTTGAGATGCCATGTGGGCTTTGCACGGTCCCATCAGTCCCCCTGACTGAATTATACCCGACTCTGTTAGTAGCAAGAACAATGACGGGAGCAATGGTAGACTCGATGATCCTGTTTAAAAACGCAAATGATTCCAAATCGAGCATATGGGCCTCGTCAATAAATAAGATTCCAGGGACTAGTTCAGCTGCGCCCTGCTCAATGTATCCATTGACAACTCTGTTGACCTCAGCCCTCAGCTTTTCGGTCACTTCCGATCTCTTTTGTTTCAGCATGCTCCCGACAAGTGCCACTACGTCGTTCCCGGCCTGAGGACGGGCGTTGGCCATGTCCAGGTCGTGCAGCGTCACCTCCTGGATGACCTCTTTCTTTTTGTGGACGTCGCCCTTTGGCAAGGGAACGTACTCTTCTGCCTCCAGATCATGTTCCGCCTTGAAGGCATCTGACCGACCCAACCGTTTGACAGCTCCGCTGTTTGCCTCTATAAAAATTACATCGCCCACTCTTATTTTGGCTTTCTTGATCGGTTCGTAAATGGACGGGTCCAGCTTGAGTGTTTTTGTTCCCTTCAAGGCTTTCAATGTTAAAGTGAGATGGGTCAATGCCTTGCCTGACCCGGCAGTCAGTCCCAATGCGGGATCTGCCTCATGAACATGTAGCTCCAACACCTCGCCTTCGTATACCTCCTTAATTTCCTTCACCCGCACCCCAATCGCCTTCCTCACCTGCTCCATCAACACCTCTGTCTTCTTCACCTCAGCCGAGTACACTTCACTGCCGACCATCGGGCAAAAGGGCACTTTGGACCCCAATTCGTGGGCCATAGCCAAAGCAATTGCGGTCTTGCCAGTACCTGGGGGCCCGGCTAACAGCACTGCTCTTCCTGCCATCCGTCTGGATTTCACCAGATCCACAACCAGTCCGGCTGCTTCTCTGGCTTGTTCTTGTCCTACAAAGCCCCCTGCGATTCCTTGCGCCTGTCCGCTCTCCTCCAACCCTAGACCCCTGATGTGGGTGTGTGGGGCGATTCTCTTGTCCTCCTTTTGTATCGCTGACATGATTTTGATTTCCTGATTACCTTGAGTAGCTTGAGTAGTCATCTTATACCCTGGTTACTGTCTAGTTTCCATGATTAACAATCAACACGCACTAATTTATTAAAGGCTCCCGTGAATCTGATAATCTTTTAAGGGTCAAGTATGCATCGGTCCCAAACCCTTCCATTGCAATGACCCTCAGGTCTCCTCCAAAATATTTTGCATACAGCCTACTTAATGGCAGTCCGTACCCATACCCAGCCAGCGGTGCCCTTTGCTCCAGTGTCTGCTCAAAAGAGCCTTCATGGTCTAGTTGGGCGGTTGTGAATGAAAAAGACCAAATCAGCTTGTCGGCCTGTGCTTTGGGCATCCCGCCGCCCTCATCTGATATCTTTACAGTAATACCCTCACTTCCCTCTGCCACAATGATCCGGATTGGTGGTTTCTGAGCCAGTGAGTCATGATGATCTGCAGTCGCTCTTAACGAGTTCTTGACTAGCTCAAAGAGCATGTGATGGAGATGGGAAGGGATGTAGGAGAGGGTGGGGGTCTTTCCGGGTGTCGGGCAATGATAAGTTATCACAGGAGCCGAGAACGGTCCATAATGGTTTTCGAATATATTCAGTGCGTCATCTACTGCGTGTTTAGCAACCTTCAGTACATTTGTTTTTTTGCACACAATCCCAACCCAATCAGGATCCTTTTTACAGTCAAGCGATTGTTTGTAGAGGGCTAAATGGTGTCCTATTAAACACCTGATCCCTATTCTTGACAAGTAAAATTGTTCCAGAAATCTTGTTACCTGTCCATTCTGTTTTCCCTCAATGATCCCTCTGGCCATCAATTGGACCACATTTTGGTGTCTTGTTTTGATCCATTCCAATACATCTACTAGTTTCTTATTGAATTCAGCCATATTCTCATGTGTAGTTCCCTTACAGACAGGCAATCTAAGCAATTCGTCAAAGGAGCTCGAGTACAACTCCTTCACCAGTTTAATTGAAGGTGCTCCCTTGAGTCCCTCTGGCAATTGCTCCAAATCCATCACCCTATGCGCCAATCTAATCGGAAGTTCTGTTCTCAAAAACATCGACCCATGAAACAACATTTCAGTGCTCAACGTAGACCCGTACTGCAACATCTGGAACAGGGACACTGCTGTTTGGGGTCTGGAGGCATACTGTTCAATCAGAGTCAACATGTTTGAAAACAAATGATTGGTTGAAATGAAACAGGGGGTTACATAAGGCGGGACATTTACCCCGGTACATCCCCGGTTATTGTTTTGTACTGAGCTTAGTGATTGTGCAATTAAAGCAATTAACGTAACAACTTGTACTGATGAACATTCTAATAACATCCGCCCTGTTGTGTTCAGTACTCTTCCAGACAACATCAGCCCACGAATCAGTCAAGTGCAAGGCATGCAAAGGTCTAGCCAAGACGGTGGACAAGAGACTCGAAAAGACCGCCAAAAGGACCGAGCCAGTTACTTTGGCCGGCGGCCGAACTGTTCCCTACGAGCGCAGTGAGGCTCGCTTGACAGACATTTTGGAAGGTGTTTGCAAGGACAGCGAGCATAGACAAGAGTGCAATGAAATTTTAAGCAAGGACGAGGATTTGATCCGTAAATGGTTCAAGGGCGTTCCTAGAGGGTCATTTGAGAAGGAGGTTTGTTCTGTTGTTTGCACCTGCAAAAGCTGCTCTGGTTCGTCTAAGCCTAATGCACAGGCACAAAAGCAGCAACACGATAGCAAGTGGTGGCATAAATGGTGCCCTTGCAAGGGTAATTGCAAGTGCTCTGATTGGAAGAAATGCGCCATTGGGGGTGTTAAGAAGGCCTCAGAGGTTGGTAAGTATTACGGAAAGAAGGCCACTGAGACTGCCTGGGAATACGGCAAACTGGCCAACCAGAAATTGGATTCCTTACCCATTGAAAAGGTTACTGACAAGTTGCCTTTAAGCTCCGGGAACCGCCGCTTTGTCAAGAACAATTGGAAGACCATCGCTCTTACTTTACTCTTATTGATACTGACACCCCTCTATTACATTGTGAATCCAGGTCAAGCACCGCAAGCTGGACAGCGCCGTCCCCAACAACATCAACAAGGCCGTGCCAGACAAAGCTCCCTGTCTCGGACCAGTGCTCGCCTTCGTTCCTCCAAAGACTAATGGTTAGTTATTAGCAATTAGTAAATAATAATAATTTTCAGATATGTTCTGGGCGTTACTCGTGTTATTTATCTGTGTTCAGGCAATAGAGAAGGGTCATTCTAATAATTGGGCAGTCATAGTACCCTTTACATATACTAACAAGCGAGGTCGGTACATCGACATTTTGGTTCAATTACAGACACTCCTCAAACGCCCTCTCAATTTACTCTCTAATCAAACAAAACGGAATCCCCGATGACAAAATCATATTGATGTTGGCGGACGACGCCGCCTGCAATCCCCGGAATCCCATGATGGCTACTTGTTTTAATACAGACGACACCCAGTCCCGGGTGAATGTTTATGGGGTAGATGTGGAGGTTGATTATAGAGGAAGTGAGGTGACTGTGGAAAACTTTTTCAGATTGCTCACAGACCGACTTCCACATGGCACTCCCCGCTCTAAAAGGTTACTATCTGATGATCGTTCCAACATAATCCTCTTCATGACCGGTACCTTGTTTGCTGGTTGTATACAACTAATATACAATCATAGGACACGGAGGAGACAATTTTTTGAAATTCCAGGACTCTGAAGAAATCAACGCCCACGATCTGGCAGACGCCTTGGAACAAATGCACCAACACGGTCGCTTTAACGAGATGTTGGTGATAATCGACACTTGCCAGGCCTCCACAATGTTTGATCAGATCAGAGTTCCTAATGTGATCACCATTGCCAGCAGCTCCAAGGGTGAGTCCTCCTATTCAGTACATGATATCTACTGGTTTAATATTAACACTCATGTACACATAGTATCACGTGGACGATCAGATCGGTGTGGCAGTGATAGACAGGTTCACATTCGCCGCACTAGATTTTTTAACAAAGGCCCTCCCCCAGGGCGACAAGACCCTGCAGGATTTTCGTGACAGCTGGGACCCTGTTTTCCTGCATTCGCACCCCAAGTTAGATACCTCGCGGCTAGGAAAAAGAAGATTTCTTTTGAGCGATTATTTCTCCAGTAGACAGCGTGTCCTTGCTCCTGATGTTACTCGTGCTGCTTCTGACCTGGGTGCTGGACAAGGCGAGTTGAGGCGGCCCGTGTGGTCTGGTAACAACCCACGTTTGCTGATCGACAAACCCCTTGTCTCCGTAACAAGGCATGTAGGAATGAAGGCAATTTTATGATGAAAGATAAAACACATGTTTATTTTACTATAATAAAGCAATTCAGGTCATTTTGATGTACAAATACATGAACAGGAATAATAAAATCCCAACAATCAAAACGCCAATGATCTTCAAAAAGCCCCAGGAATCGGCTTTGACCTGCTCCGACAGCTTCTGTGACTGTCCCTTGAACTCGCCCTCATTTACATCCAGCAATCGTTCTGCTCCGGCCATGACTGTGGTATCTTCTTTCAAAAGGGCTTGCAGTCTCTCAGAATTTGCTTTCAAATGCAGAGAGTTGGAGTACATGTCTGCAGCTATTTCGTCGTGCTCTGATCTGTACAGTGCTTCTTCTTGTTTAGGCTGTTCTTTTGCGAGTTGTGGTGTCTCTGACCCAGAAACATGGGGTTTACGGTGCTTGAGTTCTTGGGCAAAGTTGGAAGACTCCTGGACTGGAGTAGGGCTCTTTCTGGGAATCAACAGTGTCTCCTCATCTTCACTAGATTCTTCTTTGAAACTAATATTCTTCAAAGTGGGCTGTCTCTTTAAAATTCCCTTTAGCACCGTCAACTGACTCTGAACGAGATATAGTTCATCTTTAATATCAGCGTTCCCCTTGTCACATTCATTCATATAGTAAGTGTGGGCACTCTCTATTTGGCCAATAAAGGCCCTTAAATGATTCACGTCCACCTTGCTGAGAGGCTCTGTTGAACGTGCATATCTTTGCACTGTTCGGTCTGCTAATCTCTGCACCTCTATTATATCCATGCAATCCCCTGCTCAAACATCCAATCAATATTCACAAAACACATTGACATGTCATCCAATGATAATTCACCACGTATATGTACAGGATTAGTTTGTAGGAATCAGGTCATAATAGATGATGGATGATGAAAAGGAGTCAAACACAATGGCTACATTTTCCGTCTCTTTTAAATCACCCGAACAATCATCACTTGGATTACAATTAAAAACGAAAACTTGGTCAGAAATAGACACTTTAAGATATGAATTCATAGAACTAAACCAGGAAGAATCATTCCGAGAGCTATTATGTTCAGTCCAAGAATCAATTAACTCTGCCGTATACCCAGAACGAACCTCTGTAGGTTCCTCCGGCAGCTATTTTGTCAAAATCCTCCTTAAACCAGGCCCTTCATCAATAGCCATCTTCAAACCCTCCGACGAGGAACCCTACGCCGAAATGAATCCCCGCTGGATCAAGTGGCTCCATAGGACGCTGTGTCCGTGTTTATTTGGACGAAAGTGTTTGGCGCCCAATGGAGGTGCGGTGAGTGAAGTCATGGCGTCCGTAGTAGATCGCTTCTTTGCGCTTTATATGGTCCCCAGGACTGAACTAGTATCACTACTGTCGCCCACCTTTTCATACCCCCTTTCGAGTCCTGAGGAGCACTGGAGGGAACATCCCAAAAAGGGCAGTTTCCAGGTATTCGTAAAGGGGTTTGAGGAGGCAGGGCAACTTATACCGGCGTTGGACATGCTGTCTGGAGTGAATGTGCACTTTCCAAGAGCCTTCCAAGCGGAGCTGGAGAAATTAATCTGTCTGGACTGGATCATCCGGAACACCGACCGCACCATAGACAACTGGCTTGTTAAGGTCCTATGGGTCGATATTCACTCTCAAGAAGTTAGGTCAGAGTGCTTGATCCCCCCGATCAACGTAATGCATGAAACCTACCCAATCGTCAAACTAGCTGCCATTGACAATGGTCTGTCCTTTCCCTGGCAACACCCCGTAGATTGCCGGAGTTATCCGTATTCGTGGGCGACGTTGCCTCAATGCCGCATCCCCTTTTCCCAGGGCCTGAGAGACCACATGCTGCGACTGTTGAATGACCCGGCGACTTGGTCGGAGCTGACTAATAGACTGATGGCTGTGCAGCCGTTCCAGGCTAGCTCTTATTATTTACATAGACAGTTGGCGGTGATCCGTGGTCAAATGTTTACTCTGAGGAACTGCTTGACGCTCAAACACAGTACTCCCGCTGATTTACTAGAGATGCCCTTGTTACGAGTGGAACTGGATAAAGAGTATTTCAGCAAGCAGTACGGAGGGAGAAAAGATAAGGGAGGGTTCGTGGAGGATTGGAGTTTGGGAAGAAGGGTATGGGTGAGGGGGGTTGAGGGGAGGGGATCTTGTTTTTTTTGGTGAGTAATGCTGGTTCTAAAGCATCCTCATACAGTATATTTTATTTTATTAATAGTCAAGCTTGGATTTCAAGATCCCCATTGGAAACCTCCTTCAGTTGAAGCCCATGTTCATTTGCCAAATGCAATAAACAGATGAATGCATAAGGAACCGAGAGATCCTGCAATTCCTCTTTGGGTTTCTTGGAGTATTGAGCGGGTAGTTTAGATATTATTCCTGATATGGTTGTTTTTTTGTCTGAGTTGATAGAGGACCAGAGAGAATCTTTTAGAAGACGGACGTCCACTCGTTTAGCCCTTTTAGAGTAATTAATGGAGAGTGCGTCTAATTTCCCTTCTTGTGTTGAAATTATATTTTGTGATAAATCAATAGTGTTTTGTCTGTAGCTTTCTTGTGTGTCTTCAAAATCATCATTAGTGGCAAGACCAAAATCCACACGGTCGTCAATATTATCGTTAGTTGAATCATCAACATTAGTCAAGAGGGTGTTTACAGAGATACTTGTTGCGATAAACTCGGTCTGCTCCCTTACACCATCCTCTGTAACACTCCTCTTGACTCTACTGAAATGCCAGGTGGGTTTAGTGAACAGACAGGTGAGGTCTGCAGAGGAGAAATGGAGATCATCTGGAAGGGTTGTCTCTACTCCCTTTTCATTAATCTGGGCTAAAGTCAGAGCCGAAGATGACTTGCTCAATAGGTGCTCCAGATCAATGTCTGTTTGAGTAAAGTCGATTTCTGTTTGTTTCTTCACAACTTTTTCCTGTGGGTGAGTCGAGGGCACGTCAGAGTGCTGTTTGATGCGCTTAATCTTCCAGTGCTCCACACCTGCCCATGTAGTCTTCATCCGTCCCGGCTCATCTAAAAAGGCAAATGTATTAAAAGGGGTATTTGAGGAGAACCCGTCTTCCTCAATCACTCTGTTCACACTAGTGCGGTTGTCAATATTATCAATGTTCTCTTCTTCATAATAGCCATCATCATTAAATGGCTCATTAGTAACAGTGACTGGAACCCCAAATGGATTGTCTTCGACTTCCATTGAATCTGGTTGGTCAACACTAAGTTTCTCTAGTGCACTCGCTAAATGATCATGAATAACATTGGTCTGGCTCAGGAATGAGTAATTGTCCACAGTGGGAGTCATTGAAAATAAAGACAAATCAGTAAATTGTTCGGCCAACAGTTGACAATCCACGAATGTATCTTCAACAGACACTAGTCCAGGTTCTATCAATGGACAGTTAGAGTCAAAGACAACTTTCGCCTTTGAATCAAGAGTCAGGTTAAACAACAAAGTGCCACCCACACTCTCGTCAAACTCCGCACAAGTCTTTTTAAACAATGGATCAGTGTACCCTTCCATTTCAATTTTTCCTCTTAAACTCAGATTATCCGGATTCTTCTCCAAAGTATCCCCAGCTTTTGCGTGTCGCTTGCTCTTCTTCTTTACAATTTGATCATCTTCAGAGTCGGAGTTATCTCGCTCGAGCATAACGTCATTGCGGTCACTAAGACCAGTCAGCAGTTTCCCGGTCTCATCCACCACAGAATCCACCCGACTGGAATAGATCTTGACACACCCATCCAGTGTGCAGGATGCTTTCTGAAAGTTAATGGAATCCCCGTCCTGCAGGAAACTCAATTCCGAGAAATAGTCAATCAAAGCAAAGTTCCAAGTATTCTTGGCATTAATTTTGTTGTCGGCGGCTATCCTCATCCACTCCTCAAAGGACCTATTCATCTGTTCCATGGACACCTTCTGATTTGAGAGGGTAGACAGAGATGGGGAATGTGAGAGCATTTTTTGGGCAGCCGGACTATGGTAGGACAAGGGAGCGGCTTTGGGACTGATGCCCGGTGCCGGCGACATTAAAATGGCCGCTTTCTTTTTAGAACGGAGCAGCAATGCCTTGTTTCTCTTTTGCACATTTGCCTTCACATCTTCCTCAGTCGCTTCGTTCATGTTATCTACACTCATTACATTCCTGAGGGGTGTCTTGATAACTGGAGATGCATAGTCTTTGATCTTTTTACCTCTTTTGGCTTGAGGAGTGAATGGATCATCTCGTTTGAGCATTTGTGGGTTAGCAAGGGTACTATTTACGCGCCAAAACTTATTGTTTGTGTAAAATAAACTTTAAAAATTATTATTATGGACGAAAGATTAAAAGTAGCTCTGAAGGCAGCTCATTTGGCGTCCATATATTGTGAAATAGTCAGAACAAATAATAACTTTGATGTGATTGAGAAACCAGACGGATCTCCAGTTACCATTGCGGATATTGGAAGTCAGATTATAATCAACCATTTCATATTAGAGACATTCCCTAAGGACTCTATTGTGGCTGAAGAAGACGACACAAAGGACGCCGACTTGAGTATTTTACGCGAATTTCTTGATAGGCACGGAGTCACCACTGGTGAGTCGTTTAAAGATGTATTGAAACCTCCAGTCAATGCCCATGCAAAAGAGTTTTGGACAGTGGATCCAATAGATGGAACAAAGGGGTTTTTGAGAGGAGAGTCTGGACAGTATGCAATCTGTATTGCATTTATATGTAATCAACAGCCAGTACTATGCGTCATGGCTGCCCCTCGTCTTCAATTGATAGCATATGCCATTAGAGGACAAGGTGCATATTCAAAAAGATTGTATAGTGATGAAGACTTTACAAGAATCACAGTCAGGCCAATGCCTGCACAGCCTCTATTATGCTGCTCCTTTGAAGATAGTCATACCAGAGTAGAAGTCTTGGACAAGATTGTTGAGACACTAGGTTTACAGTTACTTCGCGTTGACAGCCAAGTAAAGTACTTGATGGTCGCCATGGGCGCCGCAGATGTGTACATCCGAGTGTCCCCGAAGGGGTACAGAGAGAACATCTGGGACCATTCTTGTATATTGTTAGTGCAAGAAGCTCAAGGTTATGTCTGGTCTGACCAGGAACTTGCTTTTCCTATTTCGGGCAAAATGAATTGTTCCGTATTGATTTCGGCCAATGCTGTGGAGTTACTAAAGAAAATTCAAAAACTAATTTAATTAAAAATTTGGAATAAATGTCACCGCTGCTTTCAGCTATCCGCCAGTCAGCTGACCATTTGATCCAAACTGGTCCATTGCTCGATAGAGCATCAATTATGTCTTTTATTCTTCAAGCCCGCTCCCTCAAATCTCACATTTTGCCTCACAAACTTCAGACTCAATATTTGCAATTGGACCTTACGACCTTTAGTAATTCCAATGCTAGCACGATTTCCCCAGAAAGTTTGAGGGAATTGCAATGGTGGCGGGAAGAGTCCGCAAAATGGTTCACCCAGTCTTGTGAAATACAAAGGCCCAATTGTCATGTATACACTGATGCTTCAAAGATCGGTTGGGGTGCAGTATTCCCCGAATTCCAAAGTACTGCGAATGGCAAGTTTCCCACCAATACGTTGACGTCAAATTGGCGCGAACTAACCGCCATCCGCTTGTCATTAAACCACTTTTACACCCACTTGCAACCCATTGACTCGCAATACTACAACATAACAGTCCACTCTGATAACAGCACTGCCTGCTCCTACATCAATAATGAGGGGGGGATTGTGGCACACTTGCTTAAAGAGTGCAAGGAAATTTTGTTGGAGTGTTGGTCACGGCGATGCCTTTTAAGGGCTGAACATATTTCGGGCAAGGATAACCATGTTGCTGACCGTCTGAGTAGGCTTTAAATTTGTGTGTAATAATTGAAGTTTATTACAAGAGTACGCACAATCATCCGGGGAACACAATCAACCTAAGAGATGGGAAAATTGCTTGGGATCAATGGACACTGTCTGAGTCCTCTGACTAACCTTGTAAACCCCAACTAGCCTATCGGCCAGCTCAAACATGTCATTCCTCAGAGAGATTACAATAAATTGGGCAGACAAAGTCCTCTCTTTGATGTAGTTGGCCACTATAGAGACATTACGAAAGTCTAGGGCGGCATCTATTTCGTCCATTACGTAGATTGGAGTGGGCTTGAACGAGTGCAGTGCAAACAAAAGCGATAGCGAGGCCAGAGTCTTCTCTCCTCCAGATAGATTGCTTATTGCCTTCCAGGATTTGCGGGGTGGCATTACAGAAAACTGAATTCCCTCGGCGAAAGGGTCTAAGGAGTCTACCAACTCCAACTCGGCATTACCGCCAAGTGTCAGCAATTGGTAAAGCTGCTTGAGATGGGTAGAGATTGTCCGCATTCCCGCCATGAATTCATCAAATCTGCTCTTCCTTAATCCTTCATGTTCTGCTTTTATTTGTAGTCTTTTGACGTCGCTCTGTTGGTACTCTTCTTGGGAAGTTTTAAAACTCGAAGATTGTTCTTGGTATAGTTGGAGTACTGAGAGGTTGGGATTGGGTATGTTGGCTGATTTGGCCTCGAATCCGGCAATGTCTTGCTGCAGTCCCTCAATGTCCCTCTTGGAGTACCCTTTCAGGTCCACTTCATCTTCAAATATTGGCAATACCAAGTTGTCCCTAGTTATTTGTTACTACACTAAAATAAGTACTGTTGAGCGTAGTTATTCAACTTCAATGAATTCAGGGCATTCTCATAACCTTTCAAAGCATGTGCCTGATCTTCGCACTCTTTTTCCAATTCCTCTCTTCTCATTTTTAATTCAAATTCCTGTTTACGAAATTTAGCAAGTATCTTGTTGTGCTGCTCCAATGACTTTTTTAAATCCATAATCACTTCTTGCTCGTCTTCCATTGATGCGGATAAATTGTCCAATTTGGATTTCAACTTGACTGCCTCATTAGTCGTTTGGTCCATTTGTACATTAATTTCATTCAATTCTCTCTCAATTTCCTCATGTTTCTTTTCATCCGCCTTTGTTGAAGGCCTGACAGTTGTTGATCCGGAGGAATAGGAACTAATTTCAGCGTGCACTTTTGAAAGACGATTTGTAATGTGACCTAATTGCTCCCTCAGTCCGTCCACTTTGGCTCTCTGCACTTTGAATTTGACCCCGCCAGATTCCATCACTTCTTGTTCTAGTTTCTCAATTTCAATTTTCAATGGTTTCATATCATTTTGGGCCTTCAGATGGGCCTTTTCGGCTTTCTTTAATTCACTTTCCAATTGAGATTGTTGTTTTTGTTGGTCTGTTGTCTTAGTTGATTTATCGGATTGTTGCTTTAGTTGCCCTAGTAAATCTTCAATTTGAAGAGGCAGTGAACTTAACACTAGCGTGACCTTGGCTAGCTCCAATTCAATTGTTTTCAATTCTTTGGATAACATTGTCAAAGACCGTGTAAATTCAGAGATCATTGACCGTAACCTTGTTTGCTCCTCGTGCTTCTGGTTAAGTACTTGTTCCAATTGCTCCACTTGCTCCTCTGAAATTTCTGGTTGCTGGTCTTCTGGCTGATGATGGCTGCTTGCCTTTGCCAATTTCATGGCGCCCCTCAACAAATGCTTCCCGCCACCTGACATTGTCCCGCTGGTGTCGATCAGTTTGCCATCTAAAGTAACTACTCGGTGTCGCTTTGGTCCAGAGTAGGCCATCTTGGTTGCCAATTCCATGTTTACAGCAACAAATGTCTCCCCAATTGCGTGATAAAATGCTGGAAGTAATTGCTTATTGTTCACTTTGATTAAATCAAAGAGTCTTTGAATGCCTTGCGGTAATTGATCTTTTGAATCTAAAGGCGCCTTCATTTTTTCGAGAATTATAAAACTGGCCCTCCCCAGATTATTCTTCCTCAGATACTCTACACATTTCTGTCCAGTTTCGGTGGTATCCACTACAATGTAGTTGAGCATTGTGCAGGCAGTTGAAATGGCCACATCAAAGCGTTCCTCAATTGTCCCCAAATCTCCCAGTCGGCCGTAAATTCCTCCGCCAATCTTCCTTGCGTCCTTCAACAGTGAATTCAATGCTTGATTGCCGGTAGTGGAGGTCTGAAGGATGTCTTGGGCCTCACTGATTGTAGAGTTCAAGATGGAAATGTCTTTTGTGACAGCGTCCAATTTCTTTTCCGCCATCTGTCGCTGTTCAAGTGCCTTTTGGGCTTGTTTTTGCAGTTCAGTTCGTTGGGCAGTTAATTGACCGTTCTGATCCTTGGCTTCCTCTAAATCCTTTTGGGCTATTTCAAGAAGTATCTCAGTCTCACGTCCTTTCCCTTCCTCTTCAGATAATTTTTGTTTAAATGCGTCCAGTGCCTTCTGAGCAATTTCAAATGCCCCAGATGCTGCTCTACAGGCTTCCTGCCATGGAGCGACTTCCTGTTGCTTTGTTGATAATTTTGTTTGTAAATTGTCCGATTTTCCTGACAGACTTGCCATGATCTTGGCCATTTCTTCCTCTGCTTTGGATAATCCCGCCAACAATTCACAGTGCTGTTGCTCCAGTTTATCCTTCTCCACTGTAAGATTCACAACTTCTCGTTCCGCTTCGCTCTTCTTCTTTTCAGCGTCCGAAGATGATTTTGAAAAGGACGTCAACTTTTTCTTCAGAAATGCCTTTTTTTCTCTCAACGAAACATCTTCATTTTCTAGTTTCTTCATTCGCTTTCCCAATTCATTAAACTCTCTCTCAAGTGCACATAGCTTATTGTTTCTCTCCTTCATGTCACCTTCAATGCTCTCGGTCGAATTGATTTGAAGGGCATTCTTTTCCTGTTCCATTTTAAGGGCAGCTGTTGCGGTTTCGAGAGTGTCTTTTGCTTTTGCCAGTAATTTGGATGTTTGATACTTCAATACTTGGAATAGTTCAGACTTCTTTGTTACGATTGCGTTCTCAAGTTTCAGAAATAACTCGGCAGTCTCCTTTTCCTCAGTAAGAGCCTCCAATTCCTTCTCTGCGTGACGAGCTCTGATAATCTTCTCACTACAGTCCAAGTTTGCGGCATCCAACAGTTTTGCGGTCGTCTCAATCTCTTCGGCATAATGAGCTGTCCCAATAATGTCCTCCAAATACTCCAATAATCCTTCCTCATTTTCATTAGATGCCCTTGGTTTCATCTGAGAAATCAGCTCCACTTCCCCCTATATAAAATGTTAAGCACAAAGAATATGAATACTTGAAGAATAAGGAAGCGTTTATGATCCAAATCAACTCCAAATGACTTTAATAATTCAGTCATTTCAGTCTGATTACTTGGATTCCCATTAATGTGATAAACATTTCGATTATTTCGGAACGCGGTTCGGCTGATCACAAAATCACTATTTAATACAGCTTGCGGTGCATCCGCATCAATAACCTGCTTAAAGTGAATATCCACGGAACATGACTCCACAGATTCCGCTCCCTCCGAGAAATGTATCAAGTCAGACAATTTTCCCTGTCGCAGCTTCTTTGCCCGGCTCCCAAGAACAAACATCAACGCATCAATCACATTAGACTTCCCACTCCCATTAGGCCCAACAATAGCTGAAAATGATTGATCAAAGGGACCAATTACATGTTTTCCCAAGTATGACTTGAAGTTATCTACAACAATATGGTCAATAACCAAGCGAGGGGCCTTTTCTGAAATGCTCGGTTGAACTGTGAGCATGGCGCCAAAAACAAATATTTTTTATTCATTTTAGGCCGGAGGATAGAATGAGGCGAATAGGACTGCGCTAATTATGCTGTAACACCCTATGACTGGGATAATGTTAAATTTCCCGCCAATTAGTAAATGGGCCATATACCAGTAAACTATGGGTAAGAATGTAAATAACCTGGTCATAATTTGGACATGGGCAAATAGTAGTACATATAGTGTCATAAAGAGCCAAAGATACACATGCGGTAATAGAAGTGGAGAAAAGAATTTGTTCTGTCCAGGCTTCGCCCTCCTTAGTGTTACGAATCCTTTAATATCACTTGTGACGTACGAACTAATCCCATGAATTGAAAGCAAAATTATTGGGGCAGCTATTAAAAAATTGGGAATTTGATTCAACGAATAGTATTGTAGAAAACCAACGTTCCAATAATTCTTTTGAACATGAGAGTAGATATTTGGAACTTGGGACTGGCACCATTCAAAAGAGTTGGGCGAGTTGCAAAATTTTTTGAAAGCCGAATACAAGTGCAATGCAAACCCACTCATAGACAACGCAATATATACCAAAGTGTTTTGAACCTGTAAAAGTGAAGGATGCATTACGAAGTTGTATAAAAAGAAGCCGCTCAAGGTGACCGCGTTAGCTCTTGATGCAGATGCCAATCCCCAAACAGCCGCAGTTAGCATATATTTTTTCCTATAAAAGCAATAGAAACCTATAAACGACAGGAATGCACACAGACTTTCAGAATACGCGGCTGTCAAGTGTACAGCTCCTGGATTTAAGCAATACAATGCAGCTGTTATAATACTAAATTGGTAGTCTTCAAACATTAATATAGAAAGGTCAAATAGGGTCAAACAAGCCAGCAAATGAAACCAATTACTGGTCACCACTAATCCAATGGCAATTTTAGTTCGATATTCAATCTGGAAAGGAACCAAATTAGCCAACCATCTGGATATCAGTGGATATAATGGCATAAAGGCAAAGTGCTTTTCAAATGTGTACCCCTTCTCGGCAATGTCTGCAAAATACAATGAATCCCATTTGATAAATGGCTTCAAAAGCATTCTTATAATGTTATCGATTTTTTTCGGATTATCAGACTGGAATAGAATCTCGGTAGTCTCATTGTACGGTCTAACCAGAAATGAGGTAATCAAGAACAAAGAAACAATTATTATTTTCCCCACTACCCAGTAATAAGTAATAGTGAGACGACTGTTATGAATTGACATGGGTCTCATTGTCGAACTAGCGTCCACTAATAACGACCTTGAATATGATCGGGGAGACGAATTTTCAGATTTGAGTGTTGACGACAGAATTGCAAATCTTAAAGAGTACTTTTACCCAAAACAGCAGTTATATCAAGTCAGAAGCTATTTATCCCTCTTGAAGGGCGTCGAAGACGATGACGACCGCAGCAATAAACTCCCAGTGGAATATAAATGGGAAAGTGATTCGAATAATTGGGTAAACTGTCCCGAGGCAGTAGTCAAGTTTGAAACTTTACTGAATTCTCTGGACTTAATAGATAAACCGCAATTGGCTGCACTAGTCCCCATGTCCTTGCAGCTCCTTCAGCACCACTGCCCTGAGCACCGCATTAAAGGAATTGAGTTTATGGAGCGCTTGTTTCAATTGTGTCGACTAAATACTAGATGGCTTACAGATCCGAATGTGCATTTTGTTGTTGCAGAAAGCCTTCAAACCTCTATTACTTTGAATAGCTATGAACTTGTCCAAAGATCCATAGAGTCTTGTGAATTCCTTGTAAAAGTCACAACTGTTGATGACTCAAATAGAATATTAGATTCGATGATCGAAAGGATATTATCGCTATTGTTTTATAAAGCATATCCAGACTTGAGAATAGCCTACTGGAGAGGAGCATTTATATTCATTCAGTTGGCAGACAAAAGATTTGTCCGCTGGTTTTATCAATTCTTCAAGGCATGTTCATATTGCTGTTTGGAGTATACCAGTGAGGATGAAATTGTGTACATGTTAAAATGTTTCAACTATTTGAGCCAGATTTTGAACGAAAGATTCGGGTTGAGAATAAATGAAGTTAATGAAATGTTGTTGAAAATAAGTAAGCCATCTGTAATGCTACAAGAAAAGATAAACAACTGGATGAGTAACGAAATAACCAATAATAAATAAACAATTTATTGTACAAGGGGTTTTCCATTGAATGCGAATAAGAATCTTTCAGTCTGTTCCCCACTGGAATGGTCAATATTCATCTTACACGCAATGGATATTCCAGGATATTTTAACCTTAAGCCCTCACTTATTATGATTGTTTGAATAGGATGTTCAGCAGCTTCAAAAAGGATATGACAGTATATGAACGGCCAGTTTGATAATTCGATGCGCTGTCTGGATGCATCGCTAGCGGATTGACTGCACACCAGAATCCCCAGTGTCCCACCCTGCCTCCCTGCAATAACGCCCTCCACTTCCCTTACCATTACCGGACCCAATTTACTAGTAATATTCTTGCACTGCACAATGATTGGAATTTTTGGAATTCCGGGAATCAGCCAGTTTCCCACTAAATCTATTCCTCCATCACTACGGCCACCAGTATGCCTTAATTCAAATGCATATTTTTTGAGCACCTCAATAGTCCTCAATTCATACTGTGTTCCAAGTTCTGTGTAACTAACTAATGGTTGTGCTAAAGTGGACAACCTGAGTCTGGTTGTTGATAGCATCGGAAATAATATAAACCGGGGTTAATGGACTTTGAATATGAACAGCTCCAACAGACTAGTTTAGAGGGTTCTGGCGACTCCATAGGGAAGAAGCAGAGAAAGATGGAATTAGAATTGGAACCTGTTAGTAATGTGTCTACAGTTGACCTGTCTCAGTTCGAGTCCCTTGGACCGAATACCCCTGAATCAGCTAAGTGGATAACTGATAATATTCAGTCTCTTCTTTCGGCCTTTCCCGAATTAGCAACGAGTGTTCAAGCGTTGAAGGATCATGTGGAAAAGACTAAAACAGACATTGAGTCATGGATTAAGAAGGCTTTTGAAGTGGACGACCTTGAGCAACAAATATATCTTTTGAATGCAAAAAGAAGGTTCTCTGAATTGTCGGTTGATGAGAGTGAACGGCCTGGAAAGCAAACCCGGACTGTTTCGAGTGAAGATAAACCAAAGTTGCGCCTGAAATTGAATTCTGAACAACAAGAGACACAGCAGCAGCAGCAGCAACAACAACCGGGAAGAGGTTCAAAGAATTTAGGAAGGATGGCACGCCCACAGCCAGAGGCTCCGGAACTGAAACCCAAAATTCCAAATCAAATTCCAATAGGCACCTTTTGGAATTTTGTAGAGCAGTTCTTTAAGCGGCTGGATGAAAATGATCTAAAGTACTTGGATGACCCGGCCAAGATTGTTGATCCCATTCCATTCACTATTCCCCAACTAGGAAGGCCCTATTTGGAGCAATGGAGGGAGTCTTATGGTTACATTGGTGGCGGATCGGGATCATATGTTGGACACCGCCAATTACCACCGGTTACTAGAGCGGTCTCCCTGAAAGAAAGGCTGATGAGTATGTTGATTGAGGAGAATCAAGTGGACATTGAAGAGTTCGAGTCAGAGGACCAGTTCATGGACGATCTCTTTACAGAACAGCCATCCGAGCTAGAAGAACGCTTGAGAAGGGATTTGGCTGAATCTGGGTTCATCGACTTGAAACTAGCCGGAAAGGATTACCAGGAAGACGATGAAATCTGTGCCGAACTGAGACGTCTCCAATCTCAACTGCGCCTTCAAACAATGCTTAACCAATATAGGAAGAAACGTTTGGCAGATTACTGTCGCAAACATATTCTGCCCGCTCAAGAGCTGTACGCCCTTGTGGATGAAATTGATAAACAACTTGTATCGGTTTACCAGAGGGCTGTCAAGGCCAACAAGAAGCGTTCATCCTCAGCTGCCAAAAAGACTGAGAGTTCTTCCGTCAATTACCACCAGGAAGCAGCCAGATTAATTGCTAACAGAGAGAAACTGTTAGAGTCATTTGGCCCCTGTGTAGGGCCGCGAAAAGAGTATTTGGAGCCCTCTGAATCGAATATTATGAAGTTATTTGATGACAAGGTGGAAGAAAAACTCAAGAAGGACGCTCGTGAAACTGGTGCCTGGTTCCTCCAAGAACAATAAACGCTTTTACTGTAACAACTGTACACCCTCTTAAGAACTGAATAAAAGTTTGACGCCGCCAGAAAATTCTCTGGAGCACGATGCCATCGTCGGACTTTGTCTCGAAATAACATCAGTCATATAGTAATCATTAAGTGCAAAGGTAATCAAGTCAGACTCTGCTTTCTTTACCTCTTTCAGCTTCTTCAAATCATCTATTACTGAATGATCGGATCGCTTTATGAATGAATTAATACCGTTGGAGAATGAGGGCAACTGGAGGAGTTGAACTCTGACATCGCTTAAGGTGTCCAATGGAATCCTCCGACCACAAAATTCTGATAAAGCTCTAATCATAGACCAGTCTGGACGAGCGTCACCCGGTGGAGGCACTGCAGTTACAGTAGACTGTATCCTCCCTTCGCAATTCACATACACCCCGTCCTTTTCAGAATAAGCTGCCCCGGGCAATATCACATTGGCTAGGGACGCTCCCCTCTCCCCGTGATGTCCCTGATATACAATGAACGTTTCATTTGCATGAGGAACAGTAAAATTGTCGGCGTTAAGTAAATACAGGAGTCTGCAGTTCTCGGGCACATCTTTGCCGTAACCCAATTCCAACGCAGCGGTCCTTGACGCACTTCTATTCAGTACTCCAAACCCATTCCAATTGTCTTTGATCAGATTGGGGAGCTGTTTGATTAGCTTCTTCAAACTAGGAGCTTCTTGTCTTAATACATGCTGCCCCACAAGTATTATCGGTCTCTTTGACTCCTTCAATTTATCCAAGAATTCCCTATTCTTCCAGATTTGCTGCATAGACTGCCCCAGGTGTTCATATTCATAAGCAAGATCAACCTTTGGTCCAACCAGCCCTATCAATACATCATTCGAAAGATAATTCTTTCTTATTCGTAGATTCAACAATGGCGCTTCATGTCTGACATTTGATCCTATTAAAAGTATTGCATCTGCCCTTTCAATGTCATTTAATGTATAATTTAGTTTCGTCAAATTTGAACCTGACAAATCAGAACCTGGGTTATCTGAATCAAGAGCAAGCCAACTGCTGTCCATGGATTTAAACAATTCTTTCAACAAAAACATGCTCTCGGCATCTGCAAAGTCTCCAACTACAGCCGCCATATTGCCTTTAGTACCATTCATTTTAGCAGCAATCAAATTCAATGCATCGCCCCATTCTGCTTCTTGAAAAAGCCCACTTTCAGATCGTATTAATGGCTTTGTCAGCCTTTGAAGGGCAAGTGCGTCACAAGAGAAACGCCCCTTGTCTGCTAGCCATTCCTCGTTAATGTCCGCGTGTTCCCGTGGTAAAACCCTGTACACCTTGGGACCCCTTGAATCTATACGTACCGCACTCCCCACCGCGTCCATGACATCGATACTCTCGGTCTTTTTCAGCTCCCAAGGACGAGCCTGAAAGGCGTACGGTTTAGAGGTCAGTGCTCCCACTGGACACAAATCAATAATATTTCCGGATAATTCTGAATTAATAGTCTTTTCAATATAAGTGCCTATTTGCATATCGTTTCCACGGCCGCTCGTTCCCAGCTCTGGAACTCCAGCAATTTCGTTAGCAAACCGGACACAGCGAGTACAGTGAATACATCTATTCATACTAGTCTTCACCAAAGGCCCCAAGTATTTATCCTCGACTGCCCGCTTATCCTGAACATCCAGTCTGAAACGGGACCGATCAGAGCCAAAAGCCATCGCCTGATCCTGAAGGTCACACTCACCACCCTGATCACAAATGGGACAGTCAAGAGGGTGGTTAGCCAGTAAGAACTCCATGACCCCTTCCCGGGCTTTTTTCACAGCTGGAGAATCAGTAAATATTCTCATTCCAGAAGCTACCGGTTGGGCACATGAGGCAACCATCTTTGGGATCTTTTCGACTTGCACTAGACACATTCGGCAATTGCCGGCAATGGCCAGGCGTTCATGGTAACAGAACCTCGGGATGTCTATTCCCGCCACCTTACATGCCTGAATTATAACACTACCTGGTTTCACTTTGACCGATTTATCATTCACAAATACTTCAACTAAATCCTCCTTAATTCGCTGGGCGGCTGTTGTTGAAAACCTCGTTGCATTTACTGATATTAAGGATTGTAGACGCAGCATGACCCCTGCACTGTCAACCCTGGTTAATTGGCAGAACAAAATATTTAAATTTGAATAATGGAAGGAGGACGACGAAGGGCGACGACCCCAAAATTAGACGACCGCCCAACTACCGCTCCCCCAATAACCACAAGTACCCAGACATCCCCCGAAACGAAATTTGATTTTACAGATTTAGAGAATGTTCCGGTTGATAAAGAATCTTTATTTTCCTGCAATACAGACTGGCTCCATTTGGGGAAAGCCATGGAATTCCTTCAAGATCAATATGAACAGTGTCTGCAAGACATTGCTCAATTAGAGGAGTTAAAGGCGGCGGCCCTAAATGATCCGGTAGGATTTGTGAACGATCTAAAGGTGCATAAGAGGGCTCTCGATGCTCCGGATTTGCAGACCATCTATAGAGTACCAGAGATTGATACGGAGAGGTTTTCGGTGAGGGCAACAAGAAGGGGACTGAACAAAAAAGAACAAAATTCGGAATTCTTCTTGAGTCGAATTAAAGAGTTACAGCAGAGAGGCTCAGTCATTTTGCCGGTCCCGATGAGATCTGATAAGCTGACGATCGATTCCGAGAATTTGAAATCACACCAAACACCGCCTGTTAATAACCTCAGGCAGCAGTACTTATCCGTGGTTAAATTGCAAAATGACACTGGATCCATTTCTGAGCAACATAGATCTTCAAATTCCACTCCTTCAGTCTCTGCCACTCATTCCCTCAATTCTAGTTCAGCCAGCAGTACTCCCTCTAAAAAGAAGAAACAAAAGTCCATTCAAAACCAAAACACTTACAATATACCTTGGACCAAGGAAGAAAAGAAAAAACTAAATGAACTGTTGTTAGAGTATCCCGAAGAACCGGTGGCTGCCCGACGGTATGCCAAGATTGCCGCCGCCCTTGGCTCCCGCACCTCAACACAAGTATTCACCCGGGTTAGCAAACTTTTAGCGACTAAGAGGGCCCACTTTGACATTTCCGACGACGATCAAGACCAATCGACCATGAAAGCAGACACCCCTGAATACCGCGAATACATGAAACTGAAGCAGGCACTTGAGGCGGAGCTTTTGGGAACTGACTCTATTCAAGTGCATTCGGGAACCATCTGTTCTTTATGTAACGCTCGGCCCATAATTGGTTCTAGATTCAGATGCTTGGAGTGCCTAGTTGATCTGTGTGACACTTGTTACGTCCCGGGGCAAAGCAACAGTCACAACCACCACCGGGTCCAGCTGATGGACACTCCCAACATCAATGTCTCTGAGTTTGATTACTTAAATCCATGAAATTTTTTTCATAAATTAATTGATTAAAAAATAGTTTTACTTTCTATAAACAATTCCCCACAATTCAACCGACTGAATTGAAATGGGCTCATGCATTGATAGGCGGCGGTTGTCGAATGTCGCGACTGGTTGAGAGGTGCCTTTGGAGAGACTTGCGTCTATCCATAGACCGAATTTGCCATCTCCACAGCCCACGGCAATATAATCCTGCTCTGCATACAAATAATAATCATTTTTACCGGTTGCGCCGTATTTGATGATGTCACATTGCATGTCCTGGCAATTTGCAGTAAACAGAAAACACTCGCCCGTCCCAAAGTGCCTTTGATGCGGCTGAAAGGCCTCGGTTGCAAAACAGCCAAACAAAGCATTGCTACCATGTTCCTTGATGACCAAAATCACTGCCCCTTCAAAGTACCTGGTTGCCCTGTAAAGAGTCCCGAGAGAGTATCCATCAGTGGATGTTGCATAAAGCAATTTCCATTGACTGCATAAGCGCCATTTCGGCGGAATTGCTGCGTGCAACTATGGTCATCAAATAATAACAAAGTACATAGGAGATCATTTCTTGTGTTAATAAACATTCCTCCTTTGGGCAATTCCTGTCAATTAAACTTATCCCGAAATCAATTTCAGTCAATTTTACAGCTGATGCTCCAGGTGAGGTTTGATTAGACAGGTTTATGGACTTTCTTGGCCTCTCCAATGGTGGTAGTGCCGGAGATGGAAGCTTTGGACTGAGTGGGTTACTCTGAGATTGACTTTGTGGTTGACTTTCAGGTGTAACTAGATATTATATTTTCTATAATACCTTCAATTGTGTCCCTAAACAACCAAGACACATAGCTATTGACAGAGGTGATCATGGAATCAATTATTCCCGGCTGTTCATCGTCATTATTATCGTTGAGACTCTGCATGTGTTGTTTGGAAAAGAGTCTAAACAATTAAAAGAAATAAAAACAATTTAATAGCGATATGACGTTTGTCGCAGTTTAGCCATTCTCGCCGCATGAACATCAAGTTCCGGTTGGCCCGAAGCAGTTGTCCTTGTACTCTTCCTACGCTGATGTTGGTTGCCATCAGGTTCATTAGATTGCTGATCTTCAGACCATGCTCCTCCCGGTATATCTATGTTGTAATCATTGGCGAGTACAAATAAAACATCTTTTGGTTGAATCACTTGAGAACGGCGATGGGCCGCTAACTCGACGGCGGCTTTGCAAACGTCCGCTGTGAACTCGTCAGCCATTCTGACTAAAGCTGATTCCACTAGTGGATCCATTGTTTCATTTTCAGCTACTGAGGCGAGGAGTGCGCGTAGGCTATTTGAAGACAACAAAGGCTGATTTTGGAACTGTTGCTGTTGCTGTTGTTGAGAGGATGTTTGCTGAGGAGGGTTGTGAGAGTGTTGTCTGGACGACATTTTGATAGTTCCAATGATACACCCCTGCAGTTAGTTTTATGCCAGAACAATCATTCACCAACAATAACAATTCCGACGATGATGTTTTTGAGTCTCCTAAACTTTTCAGTCCAACCTCCCCAGAACTACCAACTGGAAAGTCTCCATTGTTGACAACCACCGTTGGACAACCACCACTATATCAAAATGTCAATGGGGTGAAAAGAGATTATGAGGCATTAATTGGAAATATTTTGGGCCCTGATGCTCTACCCGAACAGCAAAGGGACACACTTGATGAGGGCATTCAAGAAACGCTTGTATTTTTTATATTGTTTTAATAATGTGTAGAAAAGAGATTGCGAGAGTATTGTGGCTAAGTTGACGACTGTTCTATCTGCAGGTCAAATAGACGCAGAGGTAGAGAACGGCGGTTTAAGGGAGTGGGATATGTGGGGGCCGTTATTTTTTTCATTACTTTTGTCAGTGTACCCATTGTTTAGTATAAAAATCTAGATCACTGTCGGCTAAAGTCAAGCTTCAATCCTCTTATCTATTTGAACTCTCATTCCTCCTGATTTGGATCGGAGCATCGATTGTGTTCTTGAATGCAAAGCTTCTTGGGCATCGCGCAAGTCTCATGCACACACTATGTTTCCTTGGGTACAGTGTTTTCCCACTTTCAATTGCCGCTCTTCTTAGTATTATTATGCCCTTTTACATTATCAATGTGATGATTATTATTTGCGCTCTAGTCTGGTCAATTGCTGGTACCATTTTATTGTTTTACTCTAGCGTCGACCAAGTTCATGATCGACCCGAATTTGGAGGACAAAAGACTTCTTATCTCGTATCCAATACTACTGTATTATGTGTCCATCGCCTGGCTTTGCATTATAAGTTGAAGTAAATATTATTGTTTATTAAGAGGTCCTAAATCGATCAATGTCTGCCAAAATGCGACATTTGCCTTTCAGTACAGACCAACTTTGTTCCTCAACAATCTCCTCAACAACCAGCTCGCCTTTAAGGAGCAATAGTTCTTTTCTCAAGACTTGGTCATTTATATTCCCAGACTGCTCCAATTCATTTACACATTTCTTTATAGTCGCCCGTCTGGCACAATGCATTTTATTGAGCCAGACCGCTATATTTGCACATGACATGTAGTCATTTACATCTATTGCGTTTAAGCGATATTTAAGGTTGTCATCAAAACGTCTATCTTCTTTCAACAAATTCCTGAAATGAACAAAATCTGAGCAAATAGATGAACTAAAATTAGACATTGTCACCCCTGTTTGGAACAGGCGCCAATATTATGGAGGTTGTCGAACGATTGATATATTTATCTACAGTCTATTCAAACGAGGGTGACATTGTTCTAGCTTTGAAATGCCTATATGCAGCGCTCAAAATAATTCAGCCCAACGAAGTAGAAGCCCGAATTAGACTTTTGATAGCTTTATTGCTTCAGCATAAGGATAATTTGGCCGCTTATGAGCATCTTCAGAAAGCTTTTAGATTAGCACAAAAGATAAACAATTATCAACTTCAGGCGTCCATTTTGTGTTCAATGGGTGAATGCATGTCTAATGAAATGACGCAAGCCTTGTGCATAGAGTCTAGCAAAACCCTTGACGAGCAATACTTTATTCCATTATTTGTGACCATTGTCAAGATTTCAATGAGGCTGGGCAAAAGTTGGAACTATTTTCATACTTTTTTTCTGTCTATTGTCAAAAGAAGTTGGATTGATGCCAGTGTCTTGGCAGAGATCAAAGTTATTGCTTTTTATGTATCTTTAGTGTTTCTGGAGGATTGTGGCTTTTGGTTCAATGAATGTTCCTACTTGAGTATTTCCTCTAATGACTTGAAAGCTCTATATCTATATTTGTCCTGCTATTATTATTCGACATTGTGTAACTTCAAAGAGTCGGAAAAATACTTGAGAGAGCTGTTGCCATTCAAGCTTGACACAATTTGTCTCTCAAATGACATTTATCTTTTCAAAGGCACCTTCAGATATGCAGTAAAGACTTTATATGCTCTGCATTTATCGATTGATGGTAAACAGCCTCAGCCAGAATTACTCGGAACAATTGACAAAATTATGCCGAAATTCCCAAAAAGTTACGGACAGGCCGTACACATGATCAAAATTTTACTTTTATATCAAAGTGGTGAATTTGAACATTGTTTGAGGGAAGTAAATAAATGTTCACCTTCAAGCAAACTCTGTGACACTGTGAAAAAGATGCTTGACTTTAAAGAGCTCAATGAATCGGACTTTATTCATAGAGGGGACTTGCAAGTGTACCAATTTTTGAACCATAGGAATTATGAAAGTACAAATATTAGCTACAATCAAGGATTATATGAATTCATTACTGGATGTCACCAAATCTTGGACCAATCAGTGCCTATACATCATGTCAAGACAAAGCTACTGACCTCTTTAAAGTATGTCAATTCAGTTAGTCATGACTCCTTTTTGAAAGCATCGTTGATGACCATACTTGCAAAGCTGTATAAGGATACCGATAAGGAATTGTCTGAAAAGATGCTTCAAGTAGCTCAAACATATTCTGCTTCTTGTTCCAATTGCATTTTGACACAATTTAACATAACTTTGGGGAAAAAATAAAATTGATTTTAATGGAATTCTTAGTTCCCCCGAGACCGAATAATAATAGTTGTATTATCACTTTACCAGCTCAAAATCGAAACTTTATCTTGATTGCTCAAGGGGCTGTACTCTGGGTGTTGGAAAAAGGGAAACTGACTACTGTATTTAACTCTAAAGACTATATTGTTTCTATCAAGAAGCTTTCGAATGAAAATATCCTTATTTTACATAATGGCATTGCAGAGACCATCAAATTTGACTTGCATTGTAATCCGATGTTATTTCCTACAACCTTTGATTCATTCTTCTGGGTGACTGCATCAGATACTCTGATATATTCTCAATTCACTGTCAGCTCTATTGACAATATAGCAAAAGTCAAGTGTTCTTCAAGTATACTCATAATGGACTATTACGAAAACTTTGCTATCTGTGCCGAAGAAAACGGAAAATGCTCTGCTTACAGGTTTGAGAATGGGAGAATTAATGAGCAAAAAATATTTAACCGAACAAAGCTAGTAGACTTACAAGTGAATGTCACAGAAAGTGAGATCATTTTGGTAATTTCAGATAGTGAAGGCTTCCAGTACGCCTTAAAGTCTGGCAAGGAGGAGCTTTGCTTCATATTGTTATGGAGCTTTTGTTATGGAAAATTTTCGTCCGTTTCCTTTTTTGATACCCATAAATTCAAGGATCTTATACTACAGGAGTACAATGACCTTTTGAGCTCCTTTGACTATCATTTATTTTGTTTAAGAGGGCAGACATTAATTTGCTTTGGAATAAAGAGCACTTTTGAAAATATGGTCACTCGAAATTCTGGTGAAGTGGAATTTGTCATTCATACCCCTCATTGCTTGAGTTCGATTTCTAGAATTCTCTACTTTAGTGAAGATGGATTCCTTCGATTGCTTATTTTCGGACATGAACAACCTGCAATTTATTCCGTTTGTCCATTTTCTGGTGAGGAGAACACAAACGTAGCTAGTATATTTTCATCTGCCCTCGAATCATTAAACGATATTGGCACCGGAGAGCATATTATTCCTGGCCAGGACAACGCATATGCTACTTTATATTCCGATTGTACCGCATATCCCCTCAGCTCTAAATCAGAAGTTAAAAAAAAGACTTTTACAGAGATAAGTGAATTAGATCCTAGGCTCGACATATCTGACTATGAAGAAATTGATGGCCATTACTTTTCCTTGTTGTATAAAGAGAATGGGGTAGATACACTTGGGATTTTTACAAGTAAGAGTGGTAAACCAACACTTTTAGTGTCCAAGGTACTAGACATATTGTCTGACAGGCTTCTGGATGCATTTACAGTCATATCAGGCTGTCCCCACGTTGCATTAATATCTCCATTAGACCCGTTTAAAGTTTATGACAACTGTAAACTTCCTATCGGCGTTGCCAAAGTGTTCACTTGCGGGGCGAATTCGAGGTTCATTTGCATTGCGGAAAAGCGAAAATTGCAATTTTATGTCAGAGCATTCTTGAACGAAAAAATGTCATGGGCGAGATGCCAAACATTTGAATTTGAACATTTCGATATTGAAGATTTCACATACTTCAACCGACAATTAATCTTAAAAGGAGAATTTGTAATTATAAAGGTACCACTAGAGTTGAAGGAACCTGCGGATTCAGAGGAAATCAATAAGATATATAATATTCTTGGACTATTTAGTATGTGTTTTGTGCAAAGTGCCAGAGCACTTATCTGTAATGGTGTCCACAAGGTATCACTTAGTTTTAAACTTTGATTAATTTGCTTAACAAATATGATCCTAACGAAATGCTATATCCCCTAGTCTTGCAGCTCCTAGCTAGGTCAAGCAATGTCCCTTCATGCATTCTACAATGTTCCTGGATGTATGCATACCTGTCGGACTGCCAAGTTAGAATATTCTGTTAATTATAGAACTTGTTTATCAACGATGTTTTGAGATATGTGGAAAAGTGTAAAAACTGGGAAGAAAGTAAAAGATCGGGCTTCATTTACTGGCTGAAAGATAGAGACAATGTCGTACACTTTAATGTTAATGAAACGTAGCTTCCTCAACTTCTCGATGCAATATGCAAGTCACTTGCTAAAAATTCTTTAATTGAAAACATTGACATAGTCTCAATTATTTTCGTTCTAACGAAAAAGGATAAAACAATTCATGCTTTATGGAAGAGTCTTAGAACTGACCATTCATTGAAGGTCACCCAGTTTCTAGACTCGAAGGATTCAGAAAGAAAGGTCACCATTGCGGAAAAAACAGGTTACTCATTACTTTCTAAGCAACAATATCTTCGATCAGTGTTTTTCTTTTTATTAGCCAAACTACCACACATTGCAATGTCAATTTGTATTAGTCGCTTCGCTGACTATCAACTTGCAACATTGATTTCAATAATGAGTGGTTCGGAAGAGATAAAGTCATTTCCTGGGACAAATATAGAGAGATTTCTTTACAAAGCTCACTACAATCCAGATTTTTTGCCCTGGGGTGTTTTTGGAAGCACTGAATAAATGATCAATACTTGACTTAAAAATTTCGGAAAGCTTGGGGCTTTAAAATCATATTGATGTATTTTAGAAATTCTTTGCTAATACAAAAGCAACAAGTTTAGGCCTAATATCTGTTTAATAGTGCCACTTTGGCCCTCCAAGAAGTGCCGATTCTGACCGTGACTGGGAGCTGCGACAGTCCTCATGGCCACAAATGTTTATTTTTAGCGAGCTTAGTCTACTAAAAACGAGTTCGAAGTCGTAACGATACATAGAGGACCCTTTGTCCAAAGGAGCGAATCCACTTTCATTAAATTTGCCTAATTTATTCAATACTATAGAGACTTAATAAGACCATCGATATTCTCTTAAACTCCTGTCACTTTGGTTCTCTTCCTCTTGCGAGAATTAGGGGCTGAAGGAAGGCAGAGTGAAGGGATTTTCCGCGAACCGTTTTTGCGACTCCTAATGACAGACGCGCTCTTGAAGGCGTACTGGCCATACTCATACTTGCGAATGTGCCGATTTAGATCCGCGATGCACTCCAGCTCCGTCTTCAAGTGTGGGTCCGAACCAAGGATCTTGTAGCAGTCGATGACCCTTGAGAGTATCCCCGGAATGCTATTCTCAAACCACAACTCGTGTCCTGATTTCTGTTGAGTCAAGTCCATGATGATCATCAGTGAGGGTGAGAACTGTTCGTTCACGACTAGCTCTTCGGCCATATTCGGGAAAGTCTTCCTCACATCAAACGCCTCACGGTTCTTGACTTGTACTGCAATGACACCAAGGGCTTTGCCAGAGATAACAAGCGGGATCAGCAGATCGATTGCCGGAAAGCAATCCTTGGTTACAATGGCAGCACATCTTTGGATTGCAATCGGAATCGTTTCTATAAAGGATGGCTGTGCATTAAATTCTTTATACCAATGGTTGAAGGCAAACATCGACTCCATAACGTCCTTCTGGAGAGTATTGAATGGCTTGGCTTGGTTGCCAAGCATCTTGGCATACTTGTCCTCGTACTCCCACCTCTTCTTCGGAAAGTTCCTAAGGAGATATTCCTTGGTATGTTCAGGCAAACTCCCAGCGTCAACTAGTTTTTTGTAATCAACCATTTGCTTCTCTAATACGCCAGCATTCAGCAAAGCCGGGAGAGCGTCTTTAAAGAAGCCGGGACAGACTGTTTTTAGAATGGCCCTTCTTGCGCCCAGAATGCTATCATCGGATATCGACTCTGCTGGCAGCGGCTTATACATCTCGTACGTGTACTTTTTATAGTACAGTGCTTCAACTTAAGGAAGGGGCTTGGCGGATTGGAATGCCAGCAACAGAATAGCTCTGGCCACTAGCTCTCCATTCTTTTCTATGTCGATGCAGTTATATGTTGTCATTCTGTTCAAGTGTCCCATGATCTCGGCACTACTCCTCAACGGCTCGGCGGTGCAAAACATTGACAATACGGGTTCCGACTTGAAGCCGACCAAGAATTTTATTCTTTCACAGTACAAATTGTGCAAGAACCCAAACTTTGACCTTACCAGTTCCATGACATACTTTGACGCGCGCAAGGGTTCCAGAAAGATGGAAAACCCCAAGCACTGTAGGCATGACACTTCGTACTCGAAGTCCTTAGCCATAGATACAGACTCTTCCGTTCCCCAATTGCCACTCAACCCCAACTTCTCCCCCGCAACGTTCAAGACTGTAAGGAAGTCCCCTGGTGTGTCTTGATTCCCGTAGAGCAAGCCCAAAAGTGGTCTCCCAAAAAAGGACAGGTTGGTAAGGAACGTCTCTGGCGACAAGTGGCTCACCCATGAGTTGAAATCAAAGGTGACATTTTTGGCGGCAAACGAATCAAAGGGCTCTTAAATCAGCAAATAACGATGGTGTGTTTGAAGATCAAACCAGTACGGGTCACTAGTATACGGCCGAAAAAGTTCCGGGTTTCCAGATGGCTGCATCCTAAAGTTGCCCACAGTAGAGTCTGTACTGACCAAAGAAGTCGGAATTATGATGCTTTGATCCTTTAAATGTTTCCAGGTCTTACGCAGCACCTTGAGACACGACGACTTATCTTGGTACTCGTCGTCGTACAGCGTCTCTGAGAGAGGCTGTCCAACGTTACCTGGGTTCCTCAGCAGATACGTGGCTTCGTCGAATGCAAACACAATGATTAACCCCCTACCAATGTGCTTCATCTCTCCCATCTTGCTCGCTTCCATTGCGATATCAAGCTCTTTGGACGACATGCAGTCCTCGATGACATCCTTGGAATCTACAAAGAGGGAATCGAGCAGAATGCCATGGCAGTCCTTGTATCTATCCTTTAAACTGTGCCCATCTTCACACATGATTTCCTTCCTAATCTGAAACCACAAAAGAAAGATGAAGCTTGCAGTGATGCTAGGACTCTTTTTATTAAAAAACAAAAAGTTGCAGATTGTGAGAAAGATGGAATTGTTGCTGGGGATCTTGGCAATGTTGGGCCTGGGACTACAATTGATCATCACAGTGAAGCAATGCATCTCTTGGTTATACTTGGGACAGTCCAGGACAAATCTGGTCTTGCCAGCTCCACTCGACTGGAAAATGTAGGATATGGGTGAATCGTACTTTATCACTTGCGCGGCCCATTTCTCAGACGGAGTGGGCAAGTTGGGAGGGCGACTGGGAACACTGTCCAAGATCTCGTCGACTATTGAGAGAAAGTCTGCGCAGGTGTAGGCCATCCTAATGTAATCACACGAGAATAATCCACTTGGCACTGCTTCCCTTTCGACGTTGTCCTCCATAAGGCAAGGTGTGAACCACAATCTAATGTAGTTGGCCACGGCAAAAGGCATATTGGGGGGGTACCCTTTCACAAAGGATGTCCACTTGTCCTCGGGTGCAGCGCCGTCTGGACAGACCGAAGTCCTAAGTGCTTTGAGGAACTCGCCCTTGGTGCAGTCTCCTAGTCCTATCAACCGCATATTATAATTGAACATTCTGCTAAGCATGTCATTTCGGATGTGGCGTAGTGCCTTTTTCTGGAGAGAAGAAATATGACAGAGGCCCTAGCGATGGGCATTGGCCTTGTGTGCTGCCTCATAGTGGATGAACATGGGAAAGCCGCCTTCCATCTTGAGCTGCTCCGGGACCTCACTCCAATCCAAGTTTGCTGCCCCCACAAGCATTTCCCACACTTGCTTGGTATCGAGATTCTTAGAAATCGAGCATAGGTCAACAAAACATCCTGCAGAGTTCACTACAACAATGTTTGAGTGGGGCTGACCGGGGCAGCTGGCATCAATTTGTATGCTGACTTTCCGCCTTTGCACAACAAGCTTTAAAGCTTAATTAACTATTTGCCAAAACAAAATAAATCTTTATTAGTATGCCCACTTGCTAAGAGTAAGCCCATAGTCAAGTGCTCTAGTGTCCCAAGGCTTTGCACCAAATCCTGACTTGGACAGAGAGCCCAAGGTAGCTGACTTTGGATGAGTAGACGCGCTAGACTCTTTGTCAATGAGTACCCTTTGTACTCATTCGGGCAACTAGTCCATTACAATATGTCAATTACTGAGGCAAATAAAGAGCTGATTGGGGTCTAGCGAGCACACTACTTGGTACAGTTGGCGAGGAATCAGTTTACTGAGCGGTAAGTAAAGATTCAAACATGTTCACAAGAGCAGTCTTTGTAAAGATCTTGGAGACAACATATGATAGAGAAGTATTAGAGCTCAGAGTACTCACCCCTTTTAGCACTTTGATGATCCTGACTCAAGTCCAAAGTGAGTGACAACTCTTTGCCCGTTTATAGTAATAGCAACGACACCATTAAAGGCTATATATTCAACTCACTTGCCTTTTTTGTTAAATTGGCTTGCTTTATAAAGCTTGAAACAGCTAGCCCTGGTCAAGTGCTTGTTGCCGCCATGAATACCAAAGCCCAACTGTCGCTTCTCCTTTTGTCTGCATCCAGTGACCCGAGTGAAGTGTGGAAAGAAATTTTCGACTCTAATTTGGATTTGAGCGATGAACCTCAAAGTCTTAAAGACATAAAGAAGTTTGACGAGTTTGTCCATAGTCCCGACTTTCTGAAGACTTTCTATGCAAGGACCTATTACGACTTTCAGGACACTGCAACGCGTTTCTTACAAGACAACCCTTCACTATTCCGCAGCATTTTCAAAAAAATAGATCAGACACAGTACTGGAACAGTAGCGACAAACTTGGTCTTTTCGAGAGGGATTCCGATTTGTATTACTTTCAGCACTGTTTAGAGCGGATCGATTATAAGCAGAATGAGGCTATTGAACGGGTGAATTGGCCGCACAAGAAGGCTGATATTACAGAGTTGAAACATTGGCTGTTGGAAAGCTTTGTGCACCATTTTGTCAAAATACATGGACTGGAAGACAGCAAAAGTGAGGACCTTGGAGAGTATTGTAGCTATTTGCTCGAATGCAAGTGTCCCATCAACGCAGATAGTTATCCTCAGAAACTTGACGAGCACATAGCGAGCTGTGCACATGACCTGTCTTTGGGCGATATCAAAAATGACTTTGAGGAAGAGTTCCGGGAGATGATTGAGATTGTGCATTGGGCAAGTACCAAGGATGCTGACTTTCCTGTGATTGGCTTCTGGAAGATCATATGTGAAGTTCCAGAAAGCTCGTATCTGAGGGACATGGTGTCTGACACGTTCATGAAGGTATCTGAGTTGTCCTTTGAGGATTTTGTTGAATGGCTGAGGGTTGTTGGGTTTTCGGAGGACGAGGTTCGAGTTGTGCAGGGGCACATGCAAATAGATCAAGAAGGATGCCAGTATGTAGAGTTGCTGAAGAATGCCGGGAATGGACCGGACATGATACTTTTGGGGAACGTTTTCTACAAACGCCCTGTATCTCTGCCGCAAGAAGACGCCAACATAGAGGCATTCAATGTTTCCTACGTTGAGCCGCCGACATTCAACGGGAATAGGCTTAAAAATTTTCTAGAAGGCATATCAAGAGAGGTCGCATCTTCGTATGATGTGGATGTGGGGGAGAGAATACTGATTCCGATAGTGGGACTGAATCAGTCGAGTGGGTTTGGCAAGTCGAAGCTGTTCCATCATCCCGTGCCAGGCAAGGTATTTGTCTACGTTTGCTTCCGGGACGTATCGGACTCGACAAACCCCGAGTACGGGTATCCGTTCAAGTCGATATGTGCAGATGAGTTTAGTAGGCGGATCTTGCACTCTGCAGCCAATTCCTACGGCACGGAAGAGGCAAAGCATTTTGTGCAGAAGGCATTCCGCAAATTAGAGTTTTTTATGGCGCGTGTAATACACTGTATCAAAGAAACAGACGACTTTGTGAACAAGGCGGAAAAGGACGGACTGTGTTTCGACACTGATGAGTTTGAGCTGCAGAAGGCGAGCGAGGATGTAGAGGCAGTCAAAGCATTTATGAAGGAACACAAAGACAAGTTTAAGGTTGTGCTTGTTCTTGACGAGCTGGCGTCTCTTTCGTTCTCTGTCAGCAAGCAGAGTCAGATATCGGGATACCGGGTTTTGAGACAGATATTGGCGCACTCGCGGAAGTTTAGGAAACATGACATTGACGGATTGCCGTTTCTGATGAACTTTATATACGTGTGCATAGACACAAACACGACTGCAGCCGAGGTGCATCCCTCGCAGGTAGTGTACGCGTCGCACCGCATGTTCACGGAGCTTAATGTATCCTTCAGGCCACCGTTTGTGTTTAAGAGCACACAAGACATTTTTGTGAAGGAGGCTTTCAACGTGTCGACGGTGACATCATGGGACACTTATATTTGCACGAATGGTAGCTTTCTGGCGGCGCTTGCGTTTGGACGACCTTTGTGGTACAGTTATGTGCGGCAGCATGAGGACTCTCCGAAACTGGTGGAAAAGTTTGAGAGCATTCTTGTGATGGCACGCACAAAGCTGGACTGCAGCAAGCGACCCTTGACCAGCGACGACATATACTCGCTGTCACAGACGCTGATGATCACGACGGGAGTAGTGTCACCGACGGACTCGTGTATAGCGAGCGAGCTGGTCAACTCGCGGATGGCCCATCTGCACAATGTCAGTGAGCACGGGTCCGTTTCGATTTCCTATATTTCTGAGCCGGTGCTGTCGACGTTTGCGTTGCAGCACCTGGGCGACAAGTTTTTAGGGATTTTGAGAGAGTTCCAGACGAATGTGCGACAGCGTCTGATGAGTGTTGGGTCGCTTGGGGAGTTTGTGTCTGTGGTGCTGCTGCTCTATGCTTTCAGCAAGAGCGAACGGGCCACCAACTCCAAGGTCAGTGAAGGAGCTGTTTTGAGAAAAGAGTATGAGATATTCAGTGGAAACTTTGGTTCGGGGTCGAAGCACTTGTATCCCAAGTCGGTGTCTTCCTTTCTTTGTGTTTTGTTGGGGAAGAGGGTGTACGAGGAATGGGTTTTACGTGTGAGCGGAGGCGATAAAGGCAGAGAAGGCGATAAACGGAGGAAGGAGCTGTTGGGGATCCTGCACGGGTACGTACAGGTGAGCCACTCAGTGTACTACCCGAGGGACGAGCGGGATTTCAATCTCAGCATGCGGGAGGCGATTGCCAGGAGGGCGATGCTCAAGTGCTCCGAGATGTTCCCGACCATAGACATTATCATTCCGGTTGTGACGTCGTCAGGGTTGGTGACAGGGATTGGGGTGTCGGTGAAGCGAGACAGGAGTTATGGAATGTATGGTTCGCCATCAAGACCGTACAAAGTTGTGACGGAGCATATGAAGCGATTCACGACAAAGTGTCTTCCAAGGACACAGCCATTGGTGGATACAGATAAAGGACATGGCGGGGACGTGTGTTCAAATGGCTGGATGTTTGTGCTGATGTCTCTTTATGCCAGTTCAAAGGAGGAAGAGTGTGGTGAGGAGAGACTCGGTAGCAGCAGCCAGGGGGACCCGGAAGGAGATGTAGATATGAGTAGTGGTGAGGATGTGAGTAGTGGTGAGGATATGAGAAATGTGGATACAAGCGTGGATACAAGTGGTGTGGAGGAGGACGTCCAGCAAGCCTATATAGACGGGAATCTGAACGTGGCAGTTTTTGGAACCAAAGGGTTTTGTGCAGACGCGTTCAAGGAACAGTACAAGGAAGAGTGGGAGAGTGTGCATTCAGTGTTGTCGGAGATTCTGTGCTTGAGGGCGGGAGTGGCGTACGAGAATGCTTTGGAGCACAAGGGGTCGTACCCAACGGCGGTTCGCAGTGTGGACGAGTACTACGCTGGGCTGAGTAAGGAGCTGGAGGCGTTTAAGAGAAGGCAGCGCGATTTCTTGACGGTGGAGCGACGGCAGCGATTCTGGAAGATCGTTCTGAGGGTGATATGGTCGATTCGGTGTGAGGGAGAGTATTTTGGCTGTTTCTACCGCATGGCAAGAGGCAAGGCAGGTATGAGCATGGAGATACCCAGCTGGATGCTCGATGGAGACGGGTTGGTAGAGTTTACTGGGCATTTTGAGAGTTTGCTGGCGGCGAGCAAAAGATTTGCGAGTGTAAAGTTTTTTGTTGACAAATTGAAGGAGAAGATTGAGGCGATTGGAAGAGGTGACCTGGCAGCAGACAGTAAAGTGCCTATTTCCGGAGAGTGGTGCGGATTGGCAAAAGGCACTAAGGAGTGAGGGAGCAAGATGATGCTGTGTGAGATGACCAGGAGTGCTTGCCCATCCTTGCACATTGAATTTTTTACAAGTCTGTTTGACAATACCACTTTGGCTGTCCCAGAAATGGCGACTCTGACCATGACTGGGGGCAGCAACAGTGCTCATGACTAGGTGCATTTTCAGCGAGCTTGTTGCAATAGAGGGAGCTTGAAGGTCAAGCGCCTAGGTGTTGACTAAGGAGCTGTACTAGCTTATTAGAGCTGTGAGGAAGCGATTTGGCGGGGACTGGAGTGGATTGTGAGAAAAAGAAAAATTGGTCGAAAAGGGCGGGAGAGCTGTAGAGTGGACGGAAAGTGAAAGTGTTGAAAAAAGTGGAGAAATAAATAAAAAAGAATATTGGTGATGCTTATAAAAGTGTCGCCTAAGGCTAAGGCAGCGTAGTCTTGGGTTGCAAGGGAGCAGGAAGAAGTAGCAGTAGCAGTGTAGATGCAGTGAGCCCTGTCAGTCATGAGCAAGATGCCAAGCATGTCCGAGCCTAAGTGAGCAAGGCAGACTGGTGGGGCAAGAGGATGAGCATGGTGATAGTGAAGAGGATGAGGATGAGCATGTATTGAAGAGAATGTGTTGAAGATTATTAAAAAAAGAAATAAATGAATTAAAAAGAATATTTATAAGAATGTTGTAGTATTATAGGATTGTGATAGAAGGGATTGATGTTTATGTAGAAGAGGGTGAGTATGTGGATGATCTTGATGATGATGAGGATGAGGAAGCAGCAGTAGACAGGGAGATGGAGTAGGTATTTGGTGGAAATTGAGAGTATGAGAGGATGTATAGGGAGTGCATGTATAGGATAGTTGGTATATTTAGGAGATTGGGAGACAGGACGTGAGCCAGGGGGTAAGACGCGATGCGTGTACAATTTTGGAGCCGGGGTGAGTGATAAAGAATAAAAAAAGAATAAAGAGAAAGAGGCGAGAGATAGATAGGGGAAAGAGGGAGGGGTTGAAATAGAAAGAAAGTTCGAGAAGGCAGGAAAAATTTGAGAATAAAAGGCAGGGGAAAAGAGAGCAGGGGTAGGAGAGAATGGCCATTCCTTCCGTAACCTGTGTCCAGTTGAGTCCAGTTGAGTCCAGTTGAGTCCAGTTGAGTCCAGTTGAGTCCAGTCCAGTGTTGATTAGCCCAGACTAAGCCTGGTAAGGACCCTAACCTAACCAGCTAACCAGCAAGCTTGCTAACCAGCTAACCACCCTAACCTAACCAGCAAGCTTGCTAACCAGCTCTAACCACCCTAACCTAACCAGCAAGCTTGCTAACCAGCTAACCACCCTAACCTAACCAGCAAGCTTGC
>JADMIO011260335.1_pt1 | contig 41677 bp, 35 predicted proteins | sample 8958161 | NCBI WGS metagenome assembly JADMIO01 (sample SAMN16585339, study PRJNA669376) | soil metagenome | isolation source: Crop rotation soil | place: USA: Cullars Rotation, Alabama | collected 2011 | reverse complement strand
ACAACTTGTCCACGTGGAATTCTAAGCTTAGGATCCCAATGTGCTGGAAAGTGTGTATGACAACTGTCCTTTAAATAAGGATTGAAACCACTTCGTTGCTGCCGCATATAGCGCAGACAGAAATCCGCGGCGCCTTTGTATACATTATCGCCGATAACAAACTCCGGTGACTGCACGCCACCTGCCTGTAAATAATATCGCCCTGCTTTTTTATAAGAAGAAAAATCGAGCCGGTAACTTTGCTTAAACGGACCATAAGCGCCAAAAGCCTTACCCGCATCGCCTTTAGCAACAACCTTCCTGGACAAAGCCTCCACTAATTCCCAATCACTGATCCCTGCTTCCGACTTGCTGCACCATACCGCCACTTTAATTCCTCCCGGTGTATACCCCAATTGATTGATACGGATCCAGGAATCGCCTGCTTCCTGTTTTGGTGAAGCCCCGGTAAATAAAAAAAGAAGAAAAGCGATCAGCCATCGGCGCATACAGATCTTTTGCGGTGAAATTGAAAATAAAAAACTTTGGTCAGATTAGTTGTGCTTTCTGCTTAACTTAAGATTTCAATCTTCCCTGCATGTATAAAAGATCCCGGGTCTTCGCGGCTGCCTGTATGGCTCTTTTTTTATTTGGGATGACACTGATCACCTTGGGTTCTATCCTGCCGGTACTGATGCAAAAGTTTCAAACAAACGGGTTGAATGCCGGCATACTCGTATCCGTCCTCCCGATCGGGATCGCGGCGGGCTCCCTGGTCTTTGGCCCGGTAGCGGACAGGTATGGATATAAATTACTCCTCATCAGCAGCATCGTCATTTCTGCCGTTGCGTTAGAAGGATTGGCTTTTGGACGTTCGCCCCTGTTGCTGTATACCTGTATCTTCTTTATTGGTTTTGGTGGTGGTATCATCAATGGAGGAGGCAGCGCTCTTGTCTCCGATATCAGTTCGAATAACAAAGGCGCCAGTCTTAGCCTGCTCGGCGTTTTTTTTGGTATCGGCGCCCTTGGAATGCCTTTGTTACTCGGTATCTTATCAAAAAAATGGGAATACCCCAGCATCCTTTCATCGGTAGGACTGTTGATGCTGGTACCCGTGATCTATTGTTCGGCTATCAAGTTCCCTTCACCGAAACGCTCTGCGGCTGTCTCCATAAAAGAAGTGGGCAGGCTACTTAAAGAACCGGCGTTGATACTGGCGAGTCTTTTTCTTTTTTTTCAAAGCGGCGTGGAGGCCCTAGTGAATAACTGGACCACCACATTCCTTGAATTCCGTGTCCATGCTTCCAAACAAGAGGCCCTGTATGCTTTATCCTTTTTACTGGCCGGGCTTACGGCAGGAAGATTATTATTGGGTTGGCTGCTCAAAAAGGTCTCTTCTTTCGTGGTAATGGTTGTTTCTCTTTTAATCGTTACGGCCTGCGCCGTCTTATTATATTTTTCCGATGACTATTCCCTTTCATTTGCGATACTTGTCGTGATGGGTATGGGACTGGCGGCAGGATTCCCGGTGCTGCTGGGCTATATCGGGCAGCTCTATCCCGCCTTGTCCGGAACTGCATTCAGCATCGCTTTCGTGATCGCCCTAATTGGTAATACCCTGATCAATTTTCTTTTTAGCACGATCAATAAGGCGGGGCATGTGAACTACCTTCCTCTCCTGCTTACAGCATGTGTCCTGGGTATGTTGCTCCTCCTGGTGCTTATTAAAAAAAGGATCCGCAACAGGATAAAATGGTAAGCCCCTCCCAAGCCTCGGAATGCAGTAAAACTTTCCTTTCTTTGCCCCAAATTGAGCATTCATGAAACTCGTTTCCTACCTGAAAGAAGAAAGAGAGCAACTGGGCGTACTCATCAATGATATGATCTATGACATGGAAGTGCTGCACCCCGATCTTCCCAACAGCATGAACATGTTCCTGACCTATTGGGAAGAATCTTTCCCGATCGCGCAGGCCGGGGAACTGATGCTGAAAGAAGGAACAAGGACGAGTAACAGGGCTGTCCCGTTGAAGGAAGTGCAATTGCTGGCACCCGTGCCTTTTCCTACCAGTTGCCGCGACGGTTATGCTTTTCGCCAGCACGTTGCCGCGGCAAGACGAAACCGCAAAGTGGAGATGATCTCCGAGTTTGATCAATACCCGATCTTTTATTTCACCAACCACCATAGTATCCAGGGGCCCGGCGATGTCCGCTGCATGCCCGATCATTTTGAGAAGCTGGATTTTGAACTGGAAGCCGCTATCGTTATCTGCAAACATGGCAGGAATATCAAAGCTGCCGAAGCGGATGAATATATCGGGGGGCTGATGATCATGAACGACCTGAGTGCAAGACGACTGCAGATGGAAGAGATGTTACTGAACCTCGGTCCTGCCAAGGGAAAGGATTTCTCTACCGTGATCGGCCCCTGGCTGGTCACTCCCGATGAATTGCAATCCTTCGAGATCCCCTGCAAAGAAAACCATACCGGCAAAAGCTGGAACCTCGGGATGAAATGCTTCGTGAATGACAAACAGGTCAGCGAAGGCAACCTGGGTGATATGGACTGGACCTTTGCAGAGATCATTGAAAGGGCTTCATATGGTGTTGATCTCTATCCCGGTGATGTGATCGGCAGCGGGACCGTCGGAACAGGCTGTTTTTTAGAATTGAACGGCACCGGAAAATTAAGCGACCCGAATTATGCCGAACAATGGCTGCAACCCAACGATACAGTTGAAATGGAGATCGATGGTCTTGGCAAGCTAAGCAATACGATTGTTGCAGAAGAAACCGATTGGAGTATCTTGAAACTGAAAAAATAGAACGCTGATCTTTATGATCATTATGATCTGCGCAGAAAAATCATAACCGATCTTACCGAACTGCGTTCCTGTATTGAATATGACCTTCGACCTGAAAGAGCTGACCACCGTTGAAAAGCAATACTACCTGCAGCATGTCATTGCACCCAGGCCCATCTGCTTTGCTTCCACGATCAACAAGGAAGGACAGGTGAACCTGAGTCCTTTTAGTTTTTTCAATTTATTTTCTTCCCATCCTCCCATCGTTGTGTTTTCCCCGGCAAGAAGGGTGAGGAACAATACAACCAAGCATACCCTGCAAAACGTACTGGAAGTACCCGAAGTAGTAATCAATATCGTTACTTATGATATGGTACAACAAGTATCTCTTGCGAGTTGCGAATTTCCTGACGGCGTGAATGAATTCGTCAAAGCCGGTTTTACCGAACAGCCTGCCACCCTGGTAAAGCCGCCGATGGTAAAAGAAAGCAAAGTGCAACTGGAATGTAAAGTGCTTGAGGTAAAACCACTGGGCCAGGAAGGGGGTGCCGGCAATCTCGTCATCTGTGAAGTGCTGCGCATGCATATCCATGATTCCTTGCTCGACGACCCTTCGGCTACCGCTCAGGGTTTGCCAAAGATCGACCAGCGGAAAATACATCATGTGGCCAGACTCGGCGGTGATTGGTATTGCGTGGTGAATGAACAAAACCTTTTCCAGGTGGAAAAACCTAATACACAGTTAGGGATCGGTGTGGATGCATTACCTGCCGCGATCCGTAATAGCCTGATCCTGTCGGGGAATGACCTGGGCCGGTTGGCCAATCTGCAGGAACTCCCCGTGATAGATCCTTCTTTTGATGACCCTCACCTGAAGCAAATCATTCAGTACTATAGCATTAATCCTGACGAAATGGAAAAAGAGCTGCATCTCTATGCCAAAAAACTGCTGGAACAGGACCGGGTAAAAGAGGGTTGGCAGGTGTTGCTGGCGGGTAACGCGGGCTAAATATTGTCTATTGACCACTGCGATTGTCCATGGATAAAAACACAAGATAAACGCATTTGATCCCCTTGTTTTCCAACAAATACTTCTCTACCTTTAAAAGAGCACTAAAACAGCCGTTTTATGCTTTCCACAAAAGCCACCTGTTTGTTTTTCTTCTTTGCTATCATTATCGCAGGGGTTTCCTGTGTCCCGCAGAAAAAAGCAGCTTCCGCTAAAAAAGATCTTGTGTCGGTGGACAGCCAGTTAATACGGCACAATGAAGAATTAACGGACCTTGAGAAACAGCGTGCTAAAAAACAAGCCGGCAATGAGATAGATGATACTGCCAGTGCCCGGATCCAGAAATTCATTGACAAAACAAAAGCGGAGATCAACCAACTGCATAATGAGAACACGATCGTGATCGGGGACGTGGAGATCAACAAGGCAGACTGGGACCGGTTAAGGAAAAGTCTTTCTGCCTCGCGCAATGCCAACAGGAGCATCAATGATAAGATCATGATGTTGTCGGACCTGATCAACCGCAACACCGTCATCAACCTAGACCAGGACGTCATCTTTGAACCGGGGAAATATACCGTCTCTCCCGCGGTAGCCAGCGCGATCGGTAAATTCTTCGAACCGGCAGCGAAAGAGATCGATCTCTTCGCAAAAAAATATCCTGATTTCCCGATGTCGCTGGTCATTACCGCAAAGGGATATGCTGATGCTACAACTATTGCCGAAGGATCTTCGCTTTACAAGGACCTTAAAGACAAACTTTCTTTAAGTGGAAGACCACTTACCAGCGAGAACCTCAATAAAGAACTATCTACAGCCAGGGCTAAGTCCGTGATCGATCTTTTTACTTCCTTTACGGATGGCCGTTCCAGCGGTGGCAGCAATATCAGCAAGATCATTTACCTGCACGAGGGCAAGGGAGAATCGCTTCCCGATCCCAAGATCGCCGATTATAAGACAGATGACCCGAGAAGAAGGATCGTCCTGCTTTTCTGGAGTGTTTTTCCTGATTGATCTTATTTACTGCCAAATACCTTTTTCAAGATATCGGTACCTCTTGCAAGAGGATTGGACCTGATATTCGCTTCTTCCTTTGCTACCTGGTCAAACAACGCATCTACGGCTCTGCCCACTACATAGGAAGTAAGATCGGGATTGACCTTTTTAAAAGTGGTAGGAAGTTTATTATAGGTATTGATGATATCCGCGTAATATTTGGTGGCATCTGTTTTATCCAGCGAGGATTTTACAGAAGGTGTGAAAGCAGTGATCAGTTGCTGTATCGTCTTTTCTTTAAAATATTTGGTAGCCCCGTCTTTGGGTCCTTTGATGATATTCAACGCATCGGTCAGGGTCATTTCCTTGATCGCATTCACGAAAATGGGCTTGGCAAATCCAACCGCGTCCTCTGCACCCCGGTTGATCGCCAGGATCGCTTTATCCACCTGGTTACCCATCCCCAGGTTGCGAAGCGTCTTTTCTACTTTTTTTGCGTCCTCAGGAAGCAGCATCTTGTAAAATTCGCTGCCAAAAAAACCATCTGTTTTATTCAGGTTGAGGACAGCATTGGTAACACCCTGTGAAAGGGCTTCTTTGATACCCTGGCCCGCTTCGTTCTCGCTAATTCCCGAAGAGGATTTCTTGTCCAGCAGTTTTGGGAGTTTTATTTGCGCGGTCGAGGAAAGAGAAATAAATAAAAGGGCTAAGGCGGTAAAATAAGTTTTCATAATATGTATTGATTATCCGGCACAAGGTAGCTTTCTCCCGGTTTAAAGGAAACCCCGGCCGCTTATTTTGACGTTATTTTAAGCTATTGGTTGCGCCAACCGGTCATCGAATACTCCCGCCAAAGACCTTTCGCAGTAATTCAGTCGTCCTTGCAGTAATATTCTGACGGATATTTACTTCTTCCTTCGCGACCAGGTCAAATAAGGCGTTGGTGGCCCTGCCAGTTACAAAGCCCGGGAGATCAGGGTTCAGTTTCTTGAAGGTAGTTGGAAAATTATTATACGTGTTGATCACGTCGCTGTAATATTTTGTAGCGTCCAGCTTATCGAGGGATGTTTTAATGACGGGGAAAAAAGCGGCGATCAGTTGGTCAGTTGTTTTTACCCGGAAAAAATGCGTGGCGCTTGTATCACCATTTCTCACCAGCCCGATGGCATCGCTGATGGTCATGCTTTTGATCGCGTCCACGAAGATGGGTTTGGCAAACCCGGCCGCGTCCTCGGCCGCCCGGTTGATCTGCAGGATCGCTTTGTCCACCATTTTACCCATGCCCAGGTCGCGAAGCGTATTCTCGATCTTCCTGGCATCCGGTGGCATCAGTATTTTATAGAAAGCGTCTTTGAAAAAACCGTCGGTGCGGTTCAATTGCAATACGGCTTTTACCAGTCCCTGCCCTAGCGCCTCTTTGATACCCTCGGCAGCTTCCCCTTCACTCACACCGGTACCCGTGGGCAACTTGGACAATACATCGCAACTGTTCAGGGAAAATAAAAGGGCAATAACGAAGAGGCATTTTTTCATAGCAGGAGTTTTATGCTTTATAATTATCTAAAACCGGGCCAATGGCGCTGGTCCATGGTCGATGGTCTCGCAAATCAAGCGGCTCAGACCCTGAGACTTTCTTTACGGTGTTCGATCTTGACCCGCATGAGGCGGAAGAATCGTGCCCGCTCCTTCTCACTTACTTCACTGATCAGGGTGGAGCGGCGCATCAGGTTTTCCAGGTACTGGTGAAAATGATCGCAAAAAGTAATATCTCTTGTAGCCATATAGTTCGCGGCTGAATGAGGCACGTAAGCGATCTTTGATCCATCCATCACTGCCAGCATCTGGTTATCACCCAGCACCACTTCATTGAAATACATCCGGAATTTCCCCAGCGGTTTTTTGTCAGGATCATCATACCTGAATTTATATCCGAGTTCTGCCTGTTTCTCAAGATGGTCCATTGTTTTTTCAATGGCTTCATAGATCCGTAATATGTCTTCATCGGATTCGAACATGCCCCCGTCCTGGTAATAATCGACCTGGCGAAGCGTGGAATTCAGGCTTTCAATGTTCCATATCTCCACGCTGTCGATCTGTTCATACAGGTCCAGTATCTTTTTTCCCAATTCAAAAAACTCTTCGGGGTAATCATCCAGTCTTAATTTCTTATTCCTGAATTCAGGGAAGAACAATAAAGTGCCCATCCACGCGTAGTATTTGAAAGCGGCGAATTCACGGAAATAATAATGATGGAACATGGGCGATTCCTTGCACAAATAATAGAATTCGCTCTCTTTGAAACTTTTAATATAAGCGAGGTTGTGCATCACGCTTTTGAGATAAGCGTCGAAGCGGAAATTGTTGGTGTCGAGGAAATTCCCTTCAAATAAAAAAGCGCCGGTCTCCACCTTCATCAGTTTGTCCAGGGAGATATGAAAATGATTACAAAGCAGGTGCAGCTCTTCCAGGTTCAGCGTGATCTCCCCCCTCATCCTGCGGTAAGCGCTGTCAGCGCTGATATCCAGCAACCGGGCGATCTCGTCAGCGGCCGATAAAGGCGCGGCGATCTTGTTTTTGATCGTCTTGAAAAGCTGTTGTTGAAGTTCGCCGGTGCTCATACTATAAATTACGTTTACGGTCCTTTATCTTGGTCAGCAGTATATTGAAGAAAACGTTCCGGTGCTTTTCACTGGTCTGGCTGATCAGGGTGGCCCTTCTCATCAGGTTCTGCAGGTCACTGTAGCAGGGATCGCAAAAAGCCTCATCCCTCGTGGTCATATAATTCAGCACATCATAATTCAGGAACACTGATTTTACCTTATCCGTGATGACCATGATCGTATTATCGCCCAGTACGACCCTGTTGTAAAAGAATTTAAAATTATTCTTCTTCACCTGCGGGTTCTCCCCGGGCATGAATTTGCAACCGTATTCTACCTGGTTTTTCAGGTGCTCAAACGTGGCTTCCAACGCTTCGTACACGGTCAGGATATCTTTGTCGGAAGAAAAATAACCCGACTCTTTATAAAATTCTATTTGGGTGATCGCGGCGTTGGCGCATTCTGTATTCCAGATCTCGGTAGAAGGTATCTTCGCATATTCCGCCGTCAGCTCCCGGCTCAGTCTTTCAATTTCCGGCGGAACACAGTTCAATTCAAAATCCTTGTTCACGAAATCCGGATGCTGAATCAGTGTCTTCATCCAGAAAAAATACCGGAAGGCGATCAGCGGCTGGTAATAGAAATTATGAAAGATGGGAACGTCCTTGGTGAGATAGATGATCTCCTTCTCCATGAAATTGCCGATATGTTGCACCTGTTTGATAAGATCGGCCAGGTATTTTTCATAGTGGTAGGTCTGGAGATTGATCCGGACGTTCTGGAAATTAATAGTACCACTTTTAATGCTCAATAACTGGTCAAGAGATAAATGATAATGGTCGCAAAGCAGCTTGGCCTCTTCCAGCACAAGGGGTGTTTCTCCCCGGATCCGGCGATAAGCACTGTCACTGCTCACATGAAGTATCTCCGACACCGCATCCACCATGGAGATGTGCTGGGGCAGCATTTCTTTAATGCGCTGGAACAGGAAATCCTGTGCTAGAGTGGTGGTCATCCGTTGGTTATACAGTCGCCCGGGTGATTTTAGTAAAAACTGCAACCCGGTTATCTGAACTTAAAAGTTACTTGATTTTGTGCAAATGCCCAATACCGGGAAGCCCCGCTTTAGTATTATCTGCAAATCCGGTCAAATGGGACGCAAAATTCCGTTTTTAACCGCTGGTCTTGGGTAGTAGCTTGTCCCTGTATCCATAAGAGAAGCTACCCTTTCCTGTTCCATTGTCATCAAAACTTCCTGTCATGAAACGTTTACTGGCCGCTATTCAAATAGTTATACCTATCACCCGGGTCCTGCTTTTCATTTTTATTGCCTCTATCGCCGTTACATCCTGTAAAAAGAATGTTGCTGCTCCTGAACCCATAAAAGAAGGCCTGGGAACCATGTCTGCTGTTATTGATGGAAAAGCCTGCAGTTTTAATTATGGCACGGATCCAAACACGACTGCAAAAGCGCGGCTCGGTACCAGCTACCCCAACCTCTATGAGTTAGTGGTAGTTGGCCAGAAAGCAACCGGGTGGTTCGAGGATGGGCTTTCGGTAACCATCGATTCCCCCGATCCCATCACAACCGGGACTTACATCTTTAACAATGCTTCCAATATGAGGATAGCTATCTGGTATTGCCCTGCCAGGATCCCATTAGAACCTTGTCGTGTTTCCGGGAATTCAGGAATCGTTACCATAACAGAAATAAACAGTTCTTATGTAAAAGGCAGTTTCAGCGCCACACTTTCTTATATCGATAATTCCGGGGTCGCCAGGACCAACATTGTAACCAATGGAAAATTTAATGCACCGTTTTAAAAAAAAATCATGAAAAAAATCATTTTCTTTTCCATGTTGACCTATACCCTGGTATTTATAGGGTGCAGCAAGGAAAACGAGGACTTTACACCTTATTTAAAGGGCAAGATGAATGGCGCCCCTTTTAATGGTACACTTTACCTTTCTGCCTATCCAAACTCCGGGGCCGGCATTATTATGAGCGGGGTGTATGAATACGGCAGTATAGTAATGGTCATAGATCCATTTAATAACAAGACCGGGGAAAGAGTCGTCAATGAAAATAACTCTATTATAATCTGGTATTCCGGGGGTGATTACTACGCCGGATCAGCTAACCCGGGGAGTCCTTCCCAGGGATGCGGGAAGATCAATATTTCCATGGTCACCGGTCAATACATACAGGGAACATTTGAATGTGTCGCACCGATCGGCCCTTTATCCGGCAGCGGCACTTCTTTAACGATAACTGAAGGGGAGTTTAAATTGAAAAGATCATAAAACATATCATAGGCCCTTAAAGAATAAGTTTATGAAAAAGATCTTCGATTTTATCCTCCTCTTAACGATATCAGTCGGTTGTTTTTGCCAGCAGACCTTCCCTGGCGCCCCTTCGCAACCCGACTACCTGAAAAGAGCCCGGCGACAACAAACCATCGCCACGATCATGCTTGTATCTGCTCCGGTACTGATAATAGTTCCGCTGGCAGTAGTATCCGGTTTGAAAACAGGAGGTGAGGCTACGGCCGGGATCGTTTACGGGTCCATTATAGGCGGATTTTTTTGTATACCTGCAAGCATAGGATTATTTATTGTCTCATCCGTGAACCATAAAAAAGGAGTGAAGCTGGGGTTAAAGAACGAAAGCATGACCCGGCTAAGGAACAATGGATTTGCAAAAATTCCTGTCCCTTCTTTATCATTAAAAATAAGTTTATGAAAAAGATCACCATCTTAATTCTTTTGCTTAGCCTGTCCATTGCATCCTTCAGCCAGCTAACGAACAACACCGCCACTACCGGCCAGAAAGAGTTTCTGAAAAAAAGTAAACAGCAGAACACAGCAGCCTGGATACTGGTTGCCGGCGGAGGCGTTCTTTTTACCGCCGGGCTGGCGGTTTACCCGAAAGATTACTTCTGGATCTTCAACGAGAGTCCCGAAAAATTGAAAAGGGCCAATACCGCCAGCGTCCTGATCATCTCCGGTATGGCCAGCATGGCGGTGAGCGTTCCCTTATTTGTTATCGCTGCTTCGAACAAAAGAAAGGCGAACGCGGCCAGCCTGGGATTTAAAATGGAAACAGTCCCGGTGCAGCAGCAACGGTCCTTTGTGAAAACTTCTTATCCTTCTTTATCCTTAAAAATTTCTTTATGAAAAAAACAAGCATCGTCTTCCTGTCACTGGTCATTCTTTTCTTCACGGGTTGCAGCAAAAATGACAGCGACCCGCCTTTTCAAAGCTATCTCCGTTTTAAACTCGATGGCGTACAAACAGAATGCACGCAGCATATCCGGGCCACTTATCTTCCACCTTCGATCGGTCCGGATAATGTTATTACGATCAGCGGGGACTGGACGGGCGGTTCCATTTCACTTTATCTTAATGAAAACAACCCTCTCTCTGCGGGGCAATACCTTTTTGAACCATTTAAATGGCGGACCGGGGAGATCTGGACCAACCTCCCCGGCACTACTACTTACCACGCAGGTGGTTCTTGTCTCGCCTGTTCCTCCGTGGAGGGGTCCGGCAGGATCACATTCCTGGAACTCAGCCCGGGATATGTAAGAGGGAATTTTGAATTCGTGACAGGCCTGAATGCCGGCAATACGTTTAAGGCAGCAACCAACGGGGAATTTTATATTAAACGGAACTAACAGGCAGATATGTCTGCTGGTTATTCATCACACTATAAAAGAAAATAAATGAAAAAAGTATTTCTCTACTGTTGCCTGGCATCTCTTTTTTTCTCCGGCACCGGTTGTAAAAAACCCGGCGACGGCACTTCCTATGAAACAAAGATCAGTTTTACCTACAATGGCCAGCAGTACCATCGGAGCAACACGATCTTCAGCAATCTCATGATCGTACAGAACGAGATCCTGTTCGTCAATTTTTCCGGGCTGGGTATAAAAGACGAAAACAATCTATTCGGTGGTGATATCTACATCACTGCCCACAACCCCGGGACGATCGATTGTGCTTTCCTGCAGCCCACCGGCTCTTCAGTTTCCACCACGGGTAATAACTGCCAGTTGCACAATGGCGGCAATCCCATTGATTCTGTCGCGGTGTACTGGTATGAGTCCGGCTCATTGAATTTTACCTATACCGATTGCAAAGCTTTAACAGGGACCATCGTGCCGGGTCAGAAAGATTGCGCCATCTCGGGGACATTCGACATCGTATTAACGAATAAGAACAACCAGAAGATGCGATTGAGCAATGGTTCATTCAGTGGCCGCTTAAGAACCTATCCATGATCAATAAATAGTTTTAATTTTTAATCACTAAAAAACTTCCTGTATGAAAAAGATCTCCGCCTGGGCAAAAGACCATAAAAGGTCGGCCCGTATCATTATCGTTGTTTCCGTGATCGCCCTGAATATACTGGGCATTGTAACCGGTGTATATTTAAATGAGCTCGGCATTTCTCTCCCGCTTTCTTTTCTTTTGTTTTGCGGGGGACTCTATGCTATTGGGTTCATTGCCTACCCCGCCCGTTCTTTAAAAGGGAAAAAGCTGAATGCTGCTGCCTTTTATGTACGCCAAAAAAGCTGTGACCTGTTGCTGATCGGTTCCACTTTTTTTATGGTGAGCTGGATGGCGAACCACCCCGATCGTTTATTCCGCTATGGCCAGACCGCCCAGGCGATCGTACCTGCCGGTAAACCGCAGCCCGGTGACAGTGCCGTAAGAACTTACAAATCCATTCCTGCTTTCATCGCCTCGATGAAGGATGAGAACGGCAAGACCCTGAAATGGAAAGAAAGAAAAAAACTACTGAAGGAACAGGTAAGGGCCATCAAAAGATCGGCCGAGCCTTCCAAAGGAGGCAAAATAGCCCTGATCGTCCTTTCCGTACTTGGAGCGGTATTACTGCTCTATGGAGTAGCCGCCCTCTCCTGTTCTCTATCCTGCGGAGGATCGGATGCGCTGGCAATTGTGGTGGCCATTGGAGGAACAGCGCTCGTGGTCTGGCTGACCATTGTTGTTATAAAGAGCATAACCGGGAAAAAGAAGAAAAATATCAAAGACCCCGATAAAGAAACCGCGCCTGCCAATTAGCAGGTAGCAAAGCCATCTTTATGAAAATCAGCTATCATACAGGAAGCACCGGTCAAGCCGAATGACTGGCCGGTGATGATGCGAAGGCCCGGCTTGAATAAAGCAGGGCCTTTTTGTTTGTCCTTCACCTCCCGAAACAGTACTTTTGCCTGCCCGCATGAAATACCCGGTAAAGGGGGTGGCGGGGCGACGATTTTGAAAAGTTGCGGTATTGCTGTAAGTTGCCGCCATATTAGTAAAGAACCCGTTTCCAGATAAGGGACAAACCCGAAAATCCCGCAAAAGAGTAGGGCGCCTTAACCGAAAAGCGATACGAGTAGGTAAACCAAAATAACTGATATGAAAAAGACGCTCATAATCGTCATCGTAGCAGCTTGCTGTTTACAGGTCACTGCGTTTGGACAAAAATCAAGAGTAGGCATTTTCGGAGGTGTGACGCAATCCAATATGCATGGTAAAACAGGTGGTGTGACAAGTAAAGGCAGCACCCTGACAGGTTTCAGCTTTGGAATGATGGTGGATGCCCCGATAAAAAAATCAAATATTAGTTTCCAGCCCACGATCCAGTATGCCCAGAAAGGGATGGTGACCTCCAAAACCAATGACTCAAAAAGTTATATCGGCCTGCGTTATGCCGAATTCTTATTGAATTTTGTCTACAACGGTAAAGGCAAGAACGGTCATGTGTTTGTTGGCCTGGGCCCTTCCGCCGCAGTTCCCCTGCCATCTAAAAAAGCCACTAAAACAGATGGTGGTGCGAAATCAGAGACCACGCTTGTTTTCGGAAAAGAGCCGATCGCTGATTATAAATCCTTTGATTACGGCGCTCACCTGATGGGTGGTTTTGTATTCCGTAAAGGAGTTTTTCTTTCCATCAATTACACCCTCGGCATCCGGAATATCCTGCCCGGGGAAAATCCTACAGATGAATTAAGAAATGGCGCACTTACCCTCAAACTGGGTATGCTTGTCAATAATAAATAAGACAAGCTTTTAACGTTCTTATATATCACGGGTCCCGGCTTATGGCCGGGACTTTTGCTTTGTATGCTAAAGCCACAACCAGTACCTTTGCCTGCCCCGGCAAAAGCGGGGTTGAAAAGCGATCTCATGAGTACAGCACATCTTTCTGAACAGGAACAACTACGCCGGGAAAAACTGGCGGAACTGATCATGATGGGTATCGAACCCTACCCTGCACCACTATTCCCCGTTAATAGTTATTCCGTTGATATAAAAAGTAAATACACGGAGGAGACCAAGGAGCAGTTTGCTGATGTCTGCCTGGCCGGCCGTATCATGAGTGTGCGGGACATGGGCAAGGCTAATTTTTGCGTGATACAGGATGCGAAGGGAAAGATCCAGTTGTATATCCGTCGTGATGATATTTGTCCCGGTGAAGACAAAACACTCTACGATATCGTCTGGAAAAAACTGATCGATATCGGGGACATCATCGGTATCAAAGGGTTTGCTTTTATCACCAAGACCGGCGAGACCTCTGTTCATGTGAAAGAGCTAAGCTTGCTGAGTAAATCACTCCGCCCGCTCCCGATCGTCAAAGAAGCCGAAGGACAGGTCTTTGACCAGGTGACGGACCCGGAATTCAAATACCGGCAGCGCTATGCCGATCTTATCATTAATCCTTCTGTAAAAGAGACCTTTCTCAAAAGGACAAGGCTGATCAATTCCATCCGGGAGTTCCTGAATGAAAGAGGTGCGCTTGAAGTGGATACGCCTGTCCTGCAAAGTATTCCGGGCGGCGCAGCAGCAAGACCTTTTGTAACGCATCATAATGCCCTGGACGTTCCATTTTACCTGCGTATCGCCAACGAGCTTTACCTGAAACGCCTTATTGTCGGCGGGTTTGACTGGGTCTATGAATTCAGCCGCAATTTCCGCAATGAAGGAATGGACCGGACGCATAACCCCGAATTCACCATCCTGGAATTCTATACCGCTTACAAAGATTATTTCTGGATGATGGAATCCACGGAACAATTACTGGAAAAAGCAGCGCTTGATGTTTGCGGAACAACAGAAGTTCCGGTAGGCGATCCAGCGACTTCGCTCAAGACCATTTCTTTCAAAGCACCTTTTAAACGCATCAGCATCTATGACGCGATACTGGAACATACCGGCACCGATGTGAGCCGTATGAACGAGGACCAGCTGCGTTCTGTCTGCAAGCAATTGCATATCCATGCCGACAATACCATGGGTAAAGGAAAACTGATCGATGCCATATTCGGGGAGAAATGCGAAAAGAATTATGTTCAGCCCACTTTTATCATTGACTATCCTGTTGAAATGAGTCCCCTGACAAAAAAACACCGCGATAAGCAAGGGCTCGTGGAAAGATTTGAATTAATGATCAACGGGAAAGAGATCGCCAATGCTTACAGTGAACTGAATGACCCTATTGACCAGCGGGAGCGTTTTGAAGAACAGGTAAAACTTTCCGAGCGCGGTGATGACGAGGCCATGTTCATTGATCATGATTTCCTCCGGGCCCTGGAATACGGAATGCCGCCTACCTCTGGTATCGGCTTTGGTGTGGACAGGCTCTGTATGCTGCTTACCAACCAGCCTTCTATACAGGATGTATTGTTGTTCCCGCAGATGCGGCCGGAAGCCAGGCAAGGAGAGACAGAATAAGGAAGGCCAGGAGACAAAATCCGCCAAAAAGAACTAATTCATTATCAATACTTGAGGTAAATGCCCCTTCTTTTTTCGAAGCATGACATTTAATTCCGGGAACGAAGAGCACTTCCTTATTTCCTATTATTTATTTCTTATTTCTTATTTCCAATAGGTAAATTTATGTCCCCTATATAAAAGGGGGTTAGCCAATTGTGAAGAGGTCCTGGTTATTTTTCTTGTCGATCATCTCCTGCCTGCCGGCCGCATGGTGCCAGATCGATATGTCGCAGGTGATGCCGGTGGACCCGAATATCAAGATCGGCCGTCTTTCCAACGGACTCACTTATTATATCCGCAAGAACAGTTTGCCTGAAAAAAGGGTGGAGCTTCGTTTAGTTGTCAATGCCGGTTCAGTAATGGAAGATGATGACCAGTTGGGTCTTGCTCATTTCATGGAGCATATGAATTTTAACGGCACCAAACGTTTTCCCAAGAACGAACTGGTGAGTTACCTGCAAAGTATCGGTGTCCGTTTTGGCGCCGACCTGAATGCCTACACCAGTTTTGATGAAACAGTTTATATACTTCCTGTCCCGACAGACAAGCCGGAGCTGCTGAATAAAGGATTACAGATCCTCGAGGACTGGGCCCATAACGCTTTGCTGGACCCTGCCGAGATAGAAAAAGAAAGAGGCGTGGTGATCGAAGAGTGGAGACTGAGCCGCGGCGCTGATGAACGTATGATGAAACAAACCTTACCGGTGCAATACCTCGGCTCGAAATATGCCGAACGCTTACCCATCGGTACCAAAGAGACACTCGAACATTTTTCCCCTGCTGCATTGAAACGTTTTTATACGGACTGGTATCGTCCCGATCTCCAGGCCATCATCATCGTAGGTGATATTGATGTGAATGATATGGAGCAAAAGGTCAAAACAATTTTCTCCGATATCCCTGCCCCTGTGGCCCCCCGTAAAAGAGAGAATTTTGGCGTACCCGATCATACGGAAACCCTTTCTGTTGTTGCCAAAGACAAGGAAACCGCGCTGCCTTCCGTAGAATTATTATTTAAGAAAGATCCTCTGCCCGATACGACAATCGGGGATTATTGCCGCTATATCAACCGTCTTCTTTTTACGGGTATGCTGAATAACCGTTTTCGTGAACTCAGCATGAAACCCAACCCGCCTTTTTTAGGAGCCGGTTCCAATTACGGTAATAGCAATGCCAGAACGAAGGACGCTTACCAGCTTTTTGCCAATACCAGCGATACAGGCATGTCCCGCGCCCTGTTTGCCTTGCAGCAGGAGAACCGGCGTGTATTATTATACGGCTTCACCCCTTCTGAATTTGATATGCAGAAAAAACAACTGCAGAGTTTCTATGACCGGATCTTCAGTGAAAGGGAAAAAGAAGAATCCTTCCGCTACGCGGATGAATACGCCAATAATTTTTTGATCAATGAACCGATACCAGGCATTGAATGGGAATATGATTTTGTAAAACAATACCTCAAGCTGGTAAAACTGGAAGATGTAAATAAACTCGCCGCGCAGTGGATCACCAAGGAGAATATGGTGGTAACCCTCAATGCCCCGGATAAAGAAGGCGTAAAGATCCCTTCGGCCGAAGAAGTGAACGGGGTACTGAGATCAGTAGATATTGCCACAATCGAACCCTACAAGGAAAAAATAATGGCCAGTTCGCTGATGGACCCTGCGAAATTAAAACCCGGTAAGATCGCCTCGGCCAAAACAAACGAAGAGCTCGCCGTCACTACGATCAGGTTATCCAACGGCGCTACCGTGATATTAAAGTCCACCAATTTCAAGAACGACGAGATACTTTTCCGTGCCTTCAGTAAAGGCGGTCATTCGCTGGTCAAGGATGCGGATTACTATTCCGCCAGTAACGCGGCGACGATCGTGACCCAGAGCGGCGTCGGTGATCTTTCCGCGGGCGATCTCAATAATATGCTTAAGGGAAAGAACACCAGCATTACTCCCAATATCACCCTGTACAGTGAAGGTATGAATGGCAGCACCATACCCAAAGAAACAGAGACCCTGTTACAGCTCATTCATCTTTACTTTACATCTCCCCGGAAGGACGCGGAAGCTTTTGAATCTTTCAAAACAAAACAAAAGCAGCTCTATGCCAACCTGGATGCCAACCCGCAGGTCTATTTCAGCGCCGAATACCAGAAGATGATGACGCAGAATCATCCGCGTGCGGGCACCTTACCCAAGCCTGCTGATTTCGATAAGATCAACCTCGACCGCAGTATCCAGATCTATAAAGAACGTTTTGCCAACGCCGCTGATTTCACTTTCCTGTTCGTCGGTTCCTTTGATGAAGAAACGATCAAGCCCTTGCTCGAGAAATATATCGGCAGCCTGCCTTCGAGCCCGAAAAGGGAAACCTACAGGGACCTTGGCATTCGACCTCCTGCAGGCGCTGTCGACAAAGTGATCACCCGCGGAGAAGATCCCAAGAGTTTTGTTACCCTCGTATTCACCGTTCCCGCTACCTATAATCCAAAGGATGCCTATACGTTGCGCAGCCTGGGAGAGCTGATGAATATCAAATTGGTGGAACAACTGCGGGAAGAGAAATCAAGTGTGTACCGGGTCAGTGTTTTTGGCGACATGAGAAAGTATCCCAATGGCTATTCCACTTTTAATATCTCTTTTCCCTGTGCGCCAGAGAACGCGGATACACTCAGCAAAGCCACGATCGATGAACTGAAAAAGATCATCGATAAAGGCGTACAGCCCGAGGATCTTGAAAAGATAAAAGAGCAACAGACCAGGAAGCTGGAAGTGGATATGAAACAAAATCTTTTCTGGATGACGGGTCTTTACGATGCTTATTATCTCGGGAATGACCCGGCAGATATCCTGGCCCGGCAACAGTTGACCAATAATCTCAGTTCCAAAATAATCCAGGAAGTAGCAAAAAAATATATCAACCTCAATCGCTATATCCGGGCTACCCTGAAACCCGATATTGTTGATCCCAAAAAGGTGAAGCCCTTCTGATCCGCCATAAATCATTCAGATGAAATTCCTGAAACCCTTTCTTTTTTTCCTGCTGGCTGTTGTAGTCGCTACGGCGCTGTTATCCTTCCTGCTGCCTGTGAGTCAAAAACTGGAAAGATCCATTACGATCAAAGCGCCTGCATCCGTGATTTACCAGCAATTGGTGAAGCTGGAGAACTTTCATAAATTCTCTGTCTGGAGCCAGCAGGACAGTTCCGCTGTTTATACCCTGAGCGGGACGGATGGAACGGTGGGTGCAGCGAGTTCCTGGACGGGCGATCCCCTGGTATCCGGTGATGGAAAGATCGAGATCAGTTCCCTTGAACCCAATAAGATGGTGGAGCATAAGATCCGTTTCTCTACTCCCAAAAAAGGAACTGCTCTATCGGTCTTTCATCTGAATGATATGAACGGGCTGACCACAGTAACCTGGAATTTCGAGATGCCTACCCCCCGTCCCTGGAATATCTTCAATCTTTTTTACAGCATGGACAAGGAGATGGGGAAGGATTTTGATTTTAGTCTTGCGACCTTAAAGAACCTGATCGAAAAAAACAATGAGCCCGCTGATGCAAAAACGTATGAAGTGCTTCCCATGAATTTTCCTGCTACCAGTTTCGCGATGATAAGACAGCGTGTAAAATGGAGCGATATGTCGAACTTTTTTTCCCAACATCTTCCTATCCTGTACGGCGCATTCGGAAGTATAGATGGTCCTCCGGGAACAGCTTCCGGTCTTTATTATGAATGGGATGAAAAGAACCAGCAAGCCGACCTGGCTGCGGCGGTCCCGGTCCCGGCCGGTACCAAATTAGAAGATCCTATAATAAGGATCGTGGATATTCCCGCTTCCAAAGCCGTCTATGTCGATTTCAAAGGGGCTTATGACAAAGAACCGGATGCCTATGCCACTATCCGTAAATACTTAGCAGAAAACAAACTACAGCAAAAGACCCCTTCGATAGAGCAATATATCATCGGCCCCGGGACGGAAAGCGATTCAACAAAATGGCTGACCAAAATCGTTTTCCTCGTAGAATAGTCCTCTCTCTGCGTAGCTCAATAACTCCGTGACTCTGTGTTGAGACCCCGGTTTTGAGACATGTATTTGTCCTTTTCACCATTTATCCAAACTTTTTTGCCGCCCGTTTTATTATCGGTAAGTTTAGTATTCCAAAACCAACTGCAATGATAAAATCGTTTTTGCTCGGCCTTACGATCCTTATTGGCCTGTCTGCAACAGCACAGAAAGTTTCTCTCGAACAATTCAAGAATTTAAAACCACGCAATATCGGTCCCTCGGGTATGAGTGGACGTATCGTCGCGATCGATGCCGTGCATAAGAACCCCTCCATTGTATATGTAGGCGCCGCTTCGGGTGGTGTCTGGAAAACAGAGAATGGAGGCGCCGATTGGAAACCGGTGTTTGATGATCAGCCCATTCAGAATATCGGGGCGCTGGCGATACAGCAATCCAATCCTTCCGTGGTTTGGGCCGGTACCGGTGAGGGCAATCCCCGCAACTCGTTGAATATCGGCGAAGGCATTTATAAAAGCCTGGATGCGGGAAAGACATGGAAAAGAATGGGTCTTGAAAAGACACGGAATATTTACCGGGTGGTGATCGATCCTGATAATCCCAATACGGTCTATGTTGCCGCTATTGGAAATCCTTATACCCCGCATCCCGAAAGAGGTGTTTACAAAACAACCGACGGGGGCGATACCTGGAACCGCATCCTTTATACAAATGATACAACGGGTTGCGCCGACCTGGTGATGGACCCTTCCAATCCCAATAAACTGATCGCTTCGATGTGGCAACATTACCGCCAGCCCTGGCGAATGAAAAGCGGGGGACCCGGTAGCGGGATGTATATCACCATCGATGGCGGAAAGAACTGGAAAAAACTGGCTAAGGAAGATGGTTTGCCCGATGGACTGATCGGCCGTATTGGGATCGCTTTTGCGCAGAGCATGCCCTCACGGGTCTATGCAAAAATAGAAGCGACGAAAAATGGTTTATACCGGAGTGATGATGGCGGTTTTAAATGGCAGCTCGTCAACAGCAATCCTGCCGAGGTCACTGACCGGCCATTTTATTACCAGGAAATTTACGTGGACCCCCGGAACGAGAACCGCATCTATGATATCCATTCTACGGTGACCTTTAGTGAGGATGGTGGAAAATCATTCAGCACGATGCTTCCTTATTCGGGTATTCACCCCGATCATCATGCCTGGTGGATCAATCCCGAGGACCCGAACCTGATCATTGAAGGGAATGACGGTGGTATCGGTATCTCCCGCGACAGGGGCAAGACCTGGGTCTTTGATGAAAAGATCCCTGCGGGACAATTCTACCATATCAATGTTGACAACGAGATACCTTATAATGTCATGGGTGGTATGCAGGATAACGGAAGCTGGCTCGGCCCCGCTTATACCTGGACCAATGGCGGTATCCGGAATTATTACTGGAGCAATATCGGTGGAGGGGATGGTTTTGATGCCATGCCCGATGCCAGTGAACCTGGATGGGTATATAGTATGAGCCAGGGTGGCGCGGTAGGAAGATATAATTACAAGACCGGCGAACGATGGAATATCCGCCCGCCTTATTTAGGTCTTGATGAAAAAAATGTTTTCCGTTTTAACTGGAATGCCGCCATCGCGCAGGATCCTTTTGATAAGAACACGATTTATTATGGCAGCCAGCATGTACATAAAAGCAATAATAAGGGAGCCAGTTGGCAAACCATTTCTCCCGATCTGACGACCAATGATTCTGCCAAGATCGACCAAAGCACAACGGGTGGTTTGACACTGGATATCACCGGCGCTGAAAATCATTGCACGATCCTCGCTATCGAACCGTCTTCCAAACAAAGCGGTGTGATCTGGGCAGGTACGGATGATGGCAATGTACAATTGACAACGGATGGAGGAAAAACATGGACCAATTTCCGTGGCAAGATCCCCGGTATGCCGGTCGGTTGCTGGATACCACAGATAAAGGCCTCGAGGTATAATGCGGGAGAAGCTTTCGTGATCGCCAATGATTACCGTCGCGGTGATTTCAAGCCGTATATTTTCCGCACCACTGATTTTGGAAAAACATGGACAAGACTTGTGGATGAAAAAAAGGTGATCGGTTATGCCTTGTGTATGATACAGGACCCTGTGGAACCGAATTTGATTTTTGTCGGAACCGAGCAGGGACTTTGGGTAAGTTTTGACAACGGTAATAATTTCCAGCAATGGAAGAATGGCTATCCATCCGTATCCACTTATGATCTTGCCATACAGGAAAGAGAAGCCGACCTGGCCATCGCTTCTTTTGGTAGAGCGTTATGGATACTGGACGATATACGTCCTTTAAGAAAGGTCGCTGCAGGTAACGGCAACCTTTCCAAAAAATTGACCGTATTCCCTGCACCGGATGCCTACGAAGCGCAATACAGGGCAGCACCGGGCTATGAATGGAGCGTGATGGGTCTTTGGGATGCCGCCAACCGCAACCGCGGCGCTGCTGTATCATTTTTTCTCAGCAATGCTCCCGATACCTCTTCTAAAAAAGTTAAGGCCGACAGCCTCTGGGTGAAGATCTACAATGATAAGAATGAGAATATCAGGACCCTGAAGTGGAAAGTGGATACAGGTTTCAACCGGCAATACTGGGGAATGGAGGAAAAAGGTTTCCGCCAGCCCGGTTCCCCCAAACCAAAACCTGGTGCTCCCGAGCCTTCCGGTTTCGGTGTGTTGCCCGGCACTTATAAAATAGTGCTTACACAAAACAAGGAATCCGATTCGACATATATCAATGTAAAAGATGATCCCCGCATTGCAACACAGAATGATGTGGAACAGGCGATCCGCAAAATGTATGAACGCCTGCAAAAAAGCGGCAATAAACTGACCGAGGGAATGGACCGCCTGACCGAAGCGGATGAAGTATGCACCAAGATCACCGGTCAGTTAAAAGACCTGGAAGGAAAGGATGCTGATTCCTTACGCAAAACAACCAAAGCGATGCAGGATAGTATCAAAGCGATCCGGGAATTCATCAGCGGGAAGACCTCTGATAAGCAGGGTATCAACCGTGACCCCGGAACCACGGTATTGAGGACCTACCAGGTAGCGGCTCAGTATATCGGTTCTAAAAATGTGGTGCCGGGTGATCAGGAAGTAACATTGGTAGCCAATGCCGAACTTATGATCGGGCAGGCAGTCCAGCGGATCAATAATTTCTTTACCGGCAAGTGGGCGGCCTACCGGCAGCAGGTAGAAGGAACCAAACTGAATTTGTTCAAAGATTATAAACCGATCGATTGATAAGCACGCAGAGGCCGCTGAGTACGCAGAGGATTATATATTCCCAGCGTACTCAGCGCACCCTGCGTGAAAAAAATAACCTGCTGACTCCAGGTAAGGGTTGTGATAAGCAACCCTTTTTTATTAAATTACTCTTCCAAAACTTTTCGCTATGATGAAAATGAATGCAGGTATCTGGATCGGTATCATCGGTGGTATCATCGGCTTGATAGCAGGTGTCACCGCCGTGGTTGCTACGGCCGGTTCCATGGGTATTTATATGGGAGCCGGAATGTTGTTGCTTTTCGGCGGTATGTTCTATTTGTTCTATCGTCTTTTTTTCAAACCCATGATCAACGCGGGCCGTTTACAAAAAACAGGGATTCCCGGCAAGGCCAGGATACTGGAAGTAAGGGATACCGGCGTTACCATCAATAACAACCCACAGGTCAAGCTGATCCTCGAAGTGAAGAACAGCTTTGGTCAGAAATATACCACGCAGTGCCGGGTACTGGTCTCGAGGATCAACCCCGGTGCTTATATGCCCGGTATGGAAGTGCCGGTGAAGATCGACCCGAAAAATGAAATGAACGTGGTACTTGATTTTAGCGGGACTACTTCCACCTCTGCTGCCGCAGCTACTTCACAAACCAATGAAGCGGCATTAAGGGCCGAGCTGGAACAAATGCAAAAAGACAACGAGGCGATCAGTGCTTCCGGCAGGCCGGCCAGGGCGATCATTAAAAAATATACCTGGCTCGGAGTAAATGTGAATGGCAACAATCCTTATGTAGAATTAGAGATGGAAGTGTTACCCGACAGTCTTCCTTCTTTCAGCGGCAAGGCAAAAGGAGTGATCGCAGAAGCATCGGTACCAAAATACCAACCGGGGCAGGAAATATTTGTCAAGTATGATCTGTACGATAATTCAAAACTGTGTATCGATCATTCCTGAATGGGTGATCCCTCAAACTGAAATAATAAAAACCACGGGGACCGCGGCGGATCACAGCAATACATGATGGCACAAGATCATACAGCGCTCTTTGTGTTCGCAGTGGTTAATATTAATCCAGGACAGACTATCCCGGATTCCCCAGCTTTTTTTAAATTAAGAATTACTGCTATACTCTTTTAGCTGGGAATGTGGCCTTCAGCATCTTTTAGCGTATTCATTTTACCCTTTGGCATTGTCTTTGGCTTACTGAGGCTGAAACAAATTTCCTACACATGAAAAAGATCATTCTTTGTTCAGCAATTTTATTCTCTGCTCTCACCTATACGAGTAATGCTTCCGCGCAGGTTCGTTTTAATCTGAATGTCAATATTGGTTCGCAACCCGAGTGGGGACCGGTAGGATACGATCATGTAGATTATTATTATTTACCTGATATCGAAGCTTATTATTATGTTCCAACACGGCAGTTCATTTACCAATCACGCGGCAACTGGGTCTATTCCTATAATCTCCCTCCTGCATACAGGAGTTATAACCTGTACTCCGGTTATAAGGTTGTAGTGAACCAGCCCACGCCCTACCGTTATTTTTCAACGCACAGAACGCAGTATTCCCGCTACCGCGGAAACCGCGGACAGACAGTTATTATCAACAGCAAGGAGCCCAAATACAAAAGGAACGGGCATGATAACGGTAACCATGGTGGTAATGGACGTGGAAGACATTAATGACTATCAACTCTTTAAAAAAGACCGCCCCCGGGCGGTTTTTTTATGCCCCAAAAGGGTAATATTAGCCCCGGTCCCATCTCCCCCAATTCCTTTATTTTTGCCGCAACAGGGTTAAGGTATTGGATCATCCCGGTAAACATTTTGTCCTTTCAAAAGGCTTACGGGTACACGCATTATCTGCCCTTATAACAAGCTAATAACTCTCTGATGAAATTGTCGCATCTTTCTGAAACACTGATCGGCTCTGAAATTGTAAAGCTGGGTGGCGAGATTCGGGAAAAGATCCGCCAGGGAGAACGTATCTATAATTTTACGGTCGGTGATTTTGATCCTTCCATTTTCCCGATACCTAAAGAACTGGAAGACGCGATCGTGGAGGCTTACCGGAAACATTTTACCAATTACCCGGCGGCCGAAGGGAACCTTGACCTGCGTGAAGCCCTTCATTCATTTATAAAAGATGAAGAAGGATTGGATTATGGGACCGGTGAGATCCTAGTTGCTTCGGGTGGCCGTCCCCTGATCTATGCAGTCTTCCGTGCGGTATGCGATAAAGGAGATAAAATAATTTACGCGGTTCCTTCCTGGAACAATAATCACTACACCCATTTTGTGGCGGGGGAACATATCGTTATTGAAGCGACAGCCGCCAACAACTTCATGCCCGTAGCAGATGACCTGCGTCCCCATATAAAAGAAGCTACGCTGATCTCCCTCTGTTCACCACAGAATCCCACCGGCACCACTTTTAAAAAGAAAGAACTGGAAGCCATCTGTGACCTGGTGATAGAAGAAAATAAAAGAAGGGGCGAAGGCGAAAAGAAACTGTACGTGATGTACGACCAAATGTACTGGCACCTCACCTATGGTAATATCGAGCATTATAATCCTGTTTCCCTGCGACCGGAAATGAGGGACTATACCATTTTTATTGATGCTATCAGCAAGGTCTTTGCGGCAACCGGTGTACGGGTAGGCTGGAGCATGGGTCCTTCCGTGGTGATCAATAAAATGAAATCCATTCTTACCCATATCGGTGCCTGGGCTCCTATGGCCGAACAAAAAGCGGTGGCTTATTACCTCGGCAACCGGGAAGGAATAAAAAAATATTTATCCCATTTCAAATCCGAAATAGAAGAAAGGCTGCGCCGGATCTATGATGGCTTTACGCAATTAAAGAAGGAAGGTTTGCCCGTTGATGCCATCGCTCCTGAAGCAGCTATCTACCTCACGATAAAGATCGACCTGGCGGGGAAAAGAACAGCGGAAGGAAAGACATTCTCCAGCCAGGGCGATGTTACCGCTTATGTATTGAATAATGCGGGCCTGGCAGTTGTTCCCTTCTATGCTTTTGGCGCTGACCGGAGTTCTCCCTGGTACAGGCTGAGTGTCGGTACCTGCAAGAAAGACGAGATCGAAGAAATGATCGGGAAACTGAGAGATGCTTTGAAAAAATTGTCCTGATAAAAAGTCCGGGGGCTCAACACAGGGACAGCTTTCTTCAACCAGTTCCTAATTTTTATTAATCAGAAAACGGAAAGCCCTTAAAGGGTTGAACCGGGCCTCTTTTACTATTCTTTTGGGGTTGGAGCTGATCCGGTTGCGGTCAACCAGTTCATTTGCCGTACAAAATTGATGGGGAGTTCCTGTAACCTCGAGTATTTCATTGATGCACTCCAGTTCCTGTTCAAGGGCCCGCTCATCCAGCGAGGCGCTTTTAAAAAGGACCAACAGGTTACGGTTGGAGCTCATCATGATCATTGCCAGGTTTAATAGCCACTCATTCCCTTATGGCTGGGGCAGCCGCAATTCTTACCGCCTTTCCCGCTGCCGGAATAATAGTTCTTATTGCAGGCCGCCAGGAAAACGATCACTAATAATGCCACTGCTATTTTGCTGATAGTCTTCATAATTTGAAAGTTCTAAATTAAAACTATTTTACAAACAAATTAGTATCCTGTTGAGCCAAAACGGGCAAAAAATTAACATGAATCAGTCTCCCGGAGGAAAAAACGGCGAAAAACCCCGCATTTTGGTGGCCCCCCTTGATTGGGGCCTGGGTCACGCTACCCGTTGTATTCCTCTTATCCGGGAGCTGCTGGCACAGGGTGCTGCCCCCTGGCTGGCCGGGGAAGGGGCCCAAGAAGAATTATTGAGGACGGAGTTTCCCGATCTGCCCTTTTTACCCTTGCCCGGTTACCGGGTCCATTATGCCAAAACAAAACGGGGCCTGCTCTGGAAAATGCTGAAGCAGGGACCGAAGATCCGGCGAGCGATCCAACATGAACATCAATGGCTGAAAAAAATGGTAACAGAACACCGTTTCGATGCCGTCATCAGTGATAATCGATATGGGCTCTGCCATTCAACCATTCCTTCTGTTTTTATCACGCACCAGCTGACGATCCAAACCCCGCTGGGAAAATGGACAGAAAAGGAATTGCAAAAGCGGAATTACAGGTACATCAATAAATTCACGGAATGCTGGGTACCTGACCTGGAAGCTGAGATGAATCTTGCCGCTGCCTTGTCACATCCTGCCAAAAAACCGTTGGTACCTCTTCGCTATATCGGCTTGCTTTCACGATTTGAAAAAAAAGAAAGCACGGAAAATGCCAATGATCTATTGATCATTCTTTCCGGTCCTGAGCCGCAGCGAAGCATCCTGGAAGAAAAGATCCTTAACGATATCAGTAATTATGATGGGAGGGCAACGATCGTAAGAGGTTTACCGGGAGATGCGTCCATGATCCCTTCCACCAATATGATAAGGATCTATAACCATCTTCCTTCCGGGGCCCTGAATGACGCGATGCTGGAAGCCGGCTATGTTATCAGTCGCAGCGGGTATAGCACGGTCATGGATATCGCCACGCTAGAAAAGAAAAGCATTCTGATCCCGACCCCGGGACAGACAGAGCAGGAATATCTTGGACGATCGCTAGCAAAGAAAGGACTGGCTGTTTGTATCGATCAGCAGGATTTCTCCCTGCCTGCCGCGCTGGAGATGGCTGCGGCTTATTCCTATGATCTTCGTTTTCCCCCTGGAAATGATGCCTTGAAAAAAACTATCCTCGATCTCCTGCACCGGCTTTAGGGTAATCAAAGAACCAGAATTCTTTTTTAGCGGCAGTGAAATCCTTCCATTTCTCACATTCCGCCTTAATGGCAAAAACACCGCAGGTAGGAATATTGTCGATCCTGGTAGTCGTCAGCAGGTTGGCAAATTCTGTAATGCCCGGGTTATGGGAAAAGACAGCTATACTATCTAACTTTTTATCAGCATTACAGATCACATCATAAAAAACAGCGGGACCCGCACCATACAATTCATCCCGGAAAATAACTTCGTCCTTATCTCTCTTATATTCGGAAGCGAAGATGCCAGCCGTTTTTTTTGCTCTTTTGGCGGGACTCGCAATAAACGCGTCGATCTTTATTTTCTTGTCGAGAAGGCGGTGCGCCATAGCGGGTGCATCTCTTTTCCCTCTTTCGTTCAACGGTCTGTCAAAATCATCAAGGGATGCATCAGCCCAGTCGCTTTTAGCATGACGAACCAAAATAAGATATTTCATATTTCAACTGTTCCTGCAAACATAAATATTTTAAAGTACTACCAGCAAAAATGACAATACAGTATTTCAGTAAAACTGTTACTATTTTCAGTAATATGTAATAAGTCGGCAATAATTACGTTCTGAAACTCAAACCTGACTGGTAATGCCCCGGAAATCAATTCTTTTCTCTTTATTTTTCATGTCTTCAATTTTATCGATCGCTCAAACAAAAGAAGATTCGGTTAGATACATGATGGACTATTCAAAAAAATATTTAAGCGCTTTATTTATACAAAAAGATCCTGACTCAGCAATACGATTTTGGGGAAATTACATTTACAATGATTTAAAAGTTGGCTACGATAATGGAGAGATAAATTATAAAACAAATGCGGATCTGGAAATCTTGTTTACAATTGATTTTCTAAACTTCATTAGGAAAATACCCAGCCCGATAGAATTTTTGCCGGCTGATAGCTTGTCCTTTTTTGAGGAATATGAAAATATCAGGTATTTTTCTTCCTTTTTCTTTATTAAGGATAGCGTAATTAAGGCTGCAGAATATCTAAATTGGATTGGGCTTGATTTTATTTCCAGGGACCGCGGCAAAACTTGGGAGATTTCGCAAGATCACTGGATAGCGAATTTCATGTATTATTTATACCGATTTAATAAACCCCCTGCCCATTTTCGAAAAAAAATATTCTGATAAGATAGATCTCCGGCTAGCTATTAATACCCTCTTACGTTCTTCCCTTCCATATAATTCATAAAAGCTTTATTGACGACCTTGTTACCTCCAGGGGTAGGATAGTTGCCGGTAAAGTACCAGTCGCCCAGGTTGTTGGGACAGGCCTTGTGCAGGTCTTCGATGCTCTGGAAGATAACATCGACAGGGATCGTAAGACCGGGCGGGGTGACCAGTTGGGCAATTTTCGCCGAGATCTCTTCGGTGCTGAATTGTTTATACAATTGTTTCACTATGTTCTCGGTGTGCAATTGATTATTTCGTTGAAGGTCCTTGCATTTTTCCAGCAAATCTTTCAGGCAATCCTCTTTCCCATTTTCTTTCATCAATTCAACGACGGCGTTAAAGGCGATGAAATCACCCATCTTACTCATATCGATGCCGTAGCAATCGGGGTAGCGTATCTGCGGGGAAGAAGAGACAACGATGATGCGTTTGGGTTTCAGGCGTCCCAGCATCCGGATGATGCTTTCTTTTAAGGTGGTGCCTCTTACGATCGAATCATCTATAACGACCAGGGTATCTTCTCCGGGTCTTACTGTTCCATAGGTAATATCGTAAACGTGCTGCACCATTTCGTTGCGACCCGTATCCTCGGAAATAAAGGTCCGCATCTTCACATCCTTGATAGCGATCTTCTCGATCCGGATGCGACGGTTGACCATTTCTCCCAGCTTTTCCGCGTCATAATTATTACCCCAGCTAAGTATCTTTTCGATCTTGACCTTGTTCAGGTAAGCTTCCATACCCTTCACCATACCGAGGAAGGCGGTTTCAGCCGTATTGGGAATAAAGGAAAAGATGGTATTCTTCAGGTCATGATCGATGGCATTCAATACGGGTTCGCTTAGATTGTACCCGAGGGCCTTTCTTTCTTTGTAGATCTTCTCATCACTACCTCTTGAAAAATAGATCCGCTCGAAGCTGCAGGCTTTTCTTTCTTTGGGTTCAAGCACCTGGGCTATTTCGATATCCCCTTTTTCATTCACGATCAGGGCCTGGCCGGGTAATAATTCCTGCACTTCATTCTCTCCCACATTAAATGTCGTCCTGATGGCCGCTCTCTCCGATGCTGCCACCACCACTTCGTCATTGATATAATAATAAGACGGGCGTATGCCATGCGCGTCCCGGAATACAAAACCTATCCCGTTACCGGTAACACCGGCCACATGGAAACCACCATCCAGTAACGGCAGTGTTTTCTTCAATATCTTTTTAATATCCATATGACCCGGTGACGCTTCATCTTCTTTACAGAGAAAAGTATGCATCAGCTCGATCATCGCCGCAAGGTCGCTGAAGCGAACAGTATCGTGCGGTTCCTTGCCGATCAGGGTAAACAGTTCATCCGAATTGACAATATTAAAATTGCCGGCGAGGGCGAGGTTGCGGGCAGGAATGGTATCCCTGTTGATAAAGGGATGACAGTATTCGAGTTTGTTCTTTCCCTGCGTACCATAACGAAGATGACCCAGTAGGATCTCTCCTAAGAATTTCACATGCCCTTTCATCAAACCGGGATGGTTCCTGATATCGGGATGGTATTGTTCGAGTTCCTGGATCTCTTTTCCTATTTGCTGGAAAATATCGGAAATAGCCTGGGGTGCATTACTGCGGATCCGGTGAAGAAAGGGATAGCCTGATTCCACGTTCAATTTTACCGCGGCCACACCGGCTCCATCCTGCCCTCGGTTATGCTGTTTTTCCATCAGCAGGTACAGCTTATTAAGCCCCCACAGCACGGTACCATACTGCTGCTGGTAATAAGAGAAAGGTTTTCTTAGCCGGATGAATGCCAGTCCGCACTCATGTTTGATGGGATCGCTCATGGAAGGCGCAAAGGTAAGTGATAAAGCTTAAATCCTATTGTTCCGGCATACGGGCAATCTCTTCCAGCGGGATAATGACAGACAGGACGCAGCCCTGGCCCGGGGCGGCCTCTATTTCCACTTTCCCGTTGAACAGGCCCGCCCGGTTGCTGATATTGCTCAAACCGAGGCCTTTCCTGAAGTTAGTGGTATCGAACCCCTTCCCATCGTCCACGATGCTTAAAATGATATATTCCGCATCGGACTGGAGCCTTATCTGTATGGAATTAGCATTGGCATGCCGTACAATATTATTCACCTGCTCCTGTATGATCCGGAAAAGCATCAGTTTCAGGTTACCGGGTAATTCTTCCTCATTAAAATGGCGGTGAAGAAATTCGATCTGGAAGGTGTGCGCCCTTTTCAGGGAGTCGCTGAGATCATAGACAGATTCCACCAATCCCAGGTCGCCGAGGGTGGGTGGCACCAGCGACTGCGATAATTGCCTAATCTCGGTGATGATCGCCGCAAGGTTCTTGTGTGCAAGTCGAATCATTTCAAGCACTTCGCCGGAAGCCTTTTCTTTGGCTACTTCCAGGTAAAGTCGTGTAGTGGTAAGGTGCTGGTTGATATTATCGTGCAATTCCTTGCCGATCTCGCGCCGTTCTTTTTCCTGGCCGTCAATGGTCGCCTGTGTCAATAGTTTTTGCTTGTGTATCTCCTGTTCGATCAATTCCTGCGAGAGTCTTTTTTGTTCCGTGATATCAGTAAATGAAATAATGACATTTACGACGCTACCACTACTGTTAAGGGTCGGGTCAGCGCTGACAAGTACCCAGATCCTGTCCCCCAGGGATTGCCTGTATACACCCATGACCACATCATGCACCGGTTTTTTTGTCCGTATCGCTTCACTGGCCGGGTGCGTATGCCCCGGAAAAGGGCTCCCATCCTCGTGGATAGCGTTCCAGCGGGTTTCATAAGAAGTGGCGCCCAGTAACTCTGCCTCGGTGATACCCAATATCTGTTCCGCCGCTTTATTACAAACAGTTACTTCCCCTTTTTCATTTTGCAATACGATCCCCTGGCTCAGGTTGTAGATCAGGTTGCGGAAATGATGTTCGCTTTCCTTCAACTGGTCCTCTATTTCCTTTCTTTTGGTATCGTTGGTAAAGTAGACGACAAAAGCATTGAAGACGGGATTGTCCAGCAGGTTGTGGCCCCTCACCGTACACCATACCCAGTCATTACTTGAATGTTTGAGCCGCACCACGATATAATCTATCGACGACTCTTTGTTGATCTCGGTAAAAAAAGCACGGCTGGCAAGGCTATAATCATCGGGATGAACAAATTCAAAAATGCTGTGCCCCAGCAGGTGCTGTGGCTCATACCCCGAAAGCTTGGTTACCGAAGGAGCGGAATAGATCACCTGCCCGTTCCTGTCTGTCAGCACGATGCCGTCCAGGGAATGAGAGATCAGGTTCCGGTAAAACAATTCACTTTCCTGTAACCGGGCCTCTATCTTTTTTCTTTCCGTGATATCCTTTCCCACACCTAATAAGCCGATATTCTCCCCCTCCTCATTTTGCAAAAGCGAAACAGTATGCAGGAGATGTTTTTTTTCACCGCCGCTTCCTTCAAATGATATTTCTCCACGCCAGATGCCGTGCGCGGCAACGATATCCGCCACCTGGTCATGCGTATACGGTGAATAATCCGTATCGATGATCTCCCTGAAAGGCTTACCAATGGCCTCTTCCGAGCTAATGCCCGTTAATTTCTCCGTGACCTTGTTCCAGGAAGTAACTACCCGGGCAGGGTCCGTTGTAACGATGACATCGGTAACATTTTTCAGGATCGTGGCCTGGGTGCGGAGCCTTCTTCCGCTCTGGATCAGCGCTTCTTCTGCCGATTTGCGGAGCGTGTCATCATAAAAATAAACGGCCATCCGGCTTACATAAGGATTATGGAGCAGGTTATGCCCCCTGACGATACACCATACGGCGCTACCATCTTTTTTGAGGAGCCTTACATTGATGAACTTTACCTGCGGCTGCATCCTTACTTCTTCCCCGAAAGTGGTGAACGCCGTTTCACGATCGTCGGGGTATACGTATTCAAACGCGGACCTTCCTGTTAATTCATAGGTCTCATACCCCAGCAACTTCGTAACGGAAGGCGAAGCAAAACTGATGATCCCTGTTTCATCGGTCAGCAGGATACCATCGAGCGAGTCGGCGATCAGGTTGCGATAGAACAATTCGCTTTGCTGCAGGTGTTGCTCCGCCATTCGTTGTTCGGTGATATCCTGTTGCGTGCCCCATACCCTTTTAAGCAGTCCGTTCTCCACGATCCCCGTCATACTGTTCAGGAAATACTTGGTATTGCCGTGGCGGTCAAATTCCTTTGTTTCCAGGCTTGCTGTTTTAAAACCATCCCGGATAAAATTTCTCAGTCCTTCCAGCCGGACAGGATCAGAAAAATCCATCAGTTCTTCCAGCACGGTCCCGATCATTTCACTGGCTTTCTCAAACCCGTACATCCGTGCCATATTATCATTACACTCCGCGAGGAAGGAGTTCTTTTTCCAATATTCAATAATGGAATCCGGGTCATCCGTAACAGCCACGGGTTCCTTTGATTCGCACATCCAGAGCCCTTCGGCGCTTTGTTCATAAGCCCGGTACCTTTCTGGTAAGCGCACCGCGCTTTTCCCTATTTCATGCATCCCGGTAAGTACGGTGTCGGTGTCCGCGCCTATCAACTGTACGCCCGTGATATTGTTTTCCTCGTCCAGGCAGGCAGCGATCTCCCATTTGATAAAATACAATGAGTCGTCCTTCATGCTTACATGCAATCCGACCTGTACGGCCGTTCCGGGTTTTTCCAGGCACCTGTGCAAGGCTTCCCGGTAGAGACCCGCGTCAGTAGGGATAAAGATCGCCTCCATGTTCTTTCCTAAAAAAATGGCAGTGATATGGCTGAAGCGTTGTAAAAAAAGAGGGTTGCCATATACATAATTACCGCGCAGGTCGGCCAGGACATAATAGAATTGACCCGAATGTTGAAAATATTCGGATAAGCCTTTTTTGTATGTGGCAATTTGCATGACTACTAATGGGGTTGGCCTTTGGATAAGGGTATATAAAAATAACCATATTACTCATCCCTGCTCATCGTTTTTTTCCCCGCAGAACTACGCATGGAGCCTCCTGATAAGAGAAAAGCCGCTACTGGTGTAACGGCTTTCTCTTAATAGTATCAAATAGGTTTTAAAGCGCTTTTTTATCTGTAACGTATTTCTGCAATTGCGGGCAATCGTTCGTGGTTCCGGGATCTACCATGATATAATAAGTTGGGATCTTCGCCTTGAGCCATTTGTCAAGCGTCTTGCTTTTCTTTTCTTCCAATGCAAACTGGGATATCTTGCTGTAATCATCATGCATGTTCATGCGGTGAGGTTCTGAACGGGATTTCAGGTAAACGATCCTTACTCCTTTTTTACCCTGTTCATCCTGGAAAGCGGTTGGCTGGGAAAATTCGCCCACTTTCATTTTGCTGAGCATTCCCACCATGTCCTTGTCCAGCGCATCGATGGTGACATAAGGAGAGCCTTCCCGGTTGGTGATAAAGGGACCGGCGAATTTTGCGGTCTCGTCATCACTGTATTTCAGCGCCGCTGCATTGAAACCGATCATGCCGGTGATAAGTTTTGAGCGCACCGTATCCAACTTGGTCTTTGCCTGGTTCAGTTCTGTTTCCGTTACCGGCGGGATCCGCAGGATATGACGAACGATCGCGTCGTCCCCGTTACGCTGTACCATCTGTATGATATGGTACCCGAACTTGGTCTTGACAGGGAATGATATCTCTCCTTCTTTCAAACGATACGCGGTCGACATGAATATCGGGTCCCAGGTCTTTTCATTCCTGTTGAGCTGGTACTGTCCGCCGCGGTCCTTGCTACCCGGGTCTTCAGACACCTGCTTGGCCAGTTTATCAAAAGTGGTGACTTTGGACTCGATCTGTTTCTTGTAATTATTCATCTCCCCGACTATATATTGTTCGAGTTCCCTCGAGGCTTTGGGGAAGATGATGATCTGTCCTATTTCCAGTTCCGATTCATAGAAGGGTAAACTGTCTTTGGGGATCCGCTCAAAAAAGGCCTTGACCTCTGTAGGAGTGATGCGTACATTATCAACTATTTTCCGTTGCATCGCTGCCGCCAGTTTCTGTTCCTTTACGGATTCGCGGGCATCATCCTTGATCTGGTAGATCGTTTTCCCCGCCACTTCTTCCAGCGCATCCTGGCTACCAAACTGGTTGATATAATATCTTATTTTCTGATCCAGTTCGGCCTCCACTTCTTCATCCGTCACGGGCAATGAATCTTTTTCCGCCTGCAACATGAGCACTTTGGAAATAAGCGCCTGTTCGATCATCAGGCATTCGGCATTGTCCGGAACAGTTCCGCCCTGTCTTATGATATCGGCAATGGAATTCTTTATATCCGACTGGAGGATGATACGATCGCCAACGATACCGGCGATCTTGTCCGCTACAACCTTCTTAGCCGTTGACTGTGCCATCGCGGTACAGCCCAGCAGTAAAAAACAAATGGTAAGGATCCTTTTTGTATAACGCATAAATTCAAAAATACTTTGTTGATAAGCCCTAAATTGACCGGGAAGTGTATTTAACAAAAGTTTCTGGTCGGGTACTCGATACTGGATGCTGGATACTGGATGCTGGATACTGGATGTTGGTATCCAGCATCTAGTATCTATAATGTTCGTTTAACTTCTTCTATCTCATACGCTTCCACCACGTCTCCCACTTTATAATCGCTGAAGTTCTTGATCGTCAGACCGCACTCCATGCCTGATAAGACCTCTTTGACATCGTCCTTGAACCGTTTCAGGGAACCCAGTTCAGCACTGGCACCTTCCCCGGTCGGGTACGTAACGATACCATCGCGTATCAGGCGGACCTTCGAATCTCTCTTGATCTTGCCATCCCTTACATAACATCCTGCCACGGTGGCTTTGTCGAACTTGAACACATCCCTGATCTCCACGTTCGCCACAATCTTCTCCTGTACTTTGGGCTCGAGCATACCTTCCATCGCACTCTTCACTTCTTCGATCGCGTTATAGATGATCGAATACATCTTTATCTCGATACCGGCATTCTCTGCCAGTTTGGATGCCTGTAAAGAAGGACGCACATTGAATGCGATAACGATCGCATCCGATGCTTCGGCCAGTACGATATCACTTTCGTTGATCTGGCCAACACCTTTATGGATCACGCTCACTAGGATTTCCTGGGTAGAAAGCTTTTGCAACGAATCGCTCAGGGCTTCTACGGAACCATCCACGTCACCCTTGATAATAACTTTCAGTTCCTTGAAACTTCCGAGGGCCAGGCGGCGCCCGATCTCATCGAGGGTAATATGTTTCTTGGTACGAATACCCTGCTCTCTCAAGATCTGTGCGCGGCGGTTCGCTATTTCTTTTGCTTCAGATTCATCCTCGTACACTTTAAATTTCTCACCGGCCTGTGGCGCGCCGTTCAAACCCAATATAACAGCCGGTGCCGAAGGACCTGCATGCTCTTCTTTTTTATTTCTTTCGTTGAACATGGCTTTTACACGACCAAAATACTGGCCGCTCACTACCAGGTCACCGGGATTCAATGTTCCGTTCTCTACCAGGAGCGTGGCAACATAACCACGTCCTTTATCCAGCGATGCTTCAATGATGGTTCCCGTAGCTTCCCGGTCAGGGTTGGCTTTCAGGTCCAGCACTTCTGCTTCGAGCAGGATCTTTTCCAGCAGCTTGTCAACGTTCAATCCTTTTTTGGCAGCGATCTCCTGGCTCTGGAATTTACCACCCCATTCTTCTACCAGGATATTCATTTGTGAAAGCTGCTCGTATATCTTTTTCGAATTAGCACCATCCTTATCGATCTTATTGATCGCGAAGATCATCGGTACACCGGCGGCCTGTGCGTGGCTGATCGCCTCCCGTGTTTGCGGCATCACCGCGTCATCCGCCGCGATAACGATAACGGCAATATCCGTGACTTTGGCACCTCTTGCACGCATGGCCGTAAAGGCTTCGTGACCCGGTGTATCTAAAAAGGTGATTTGTTTCCCGTTGGCCAGTTCCACCTGGTAGGCACCGATATGCTGGGTGATACCACCCGCTTCACCTGCTACCACGTTAGCGCTACGGATATAATCCAGCAAGGATGTTTTACCATGGTCAACGTGACCCATGATGGTAACGATCGGCGAACGGAATTTCAGGTCCTCTTCACTATCCTCATCATCCTCTTCCTCCATTTCCATTTGTTTCTCCATATTGATGAACTCCACATCAAATCCAAACTCACTCGCCACGAGTTCGATCACCTCCGCATCCAGGCGCTGGTTGATGGATACCATGATACCCAGTCCCATACACTTGCTGATTACTTCGGCGAAACTTACATCCATCAGGTTGGCCAATTCGCTTACACTGATGAATTCCGTTAACTGCAGTTTGTTATCATCCTGCTGGTTACCCTGCGCGTCAGCCATCTCCTGTCTTTTCTCACGGCGCATTTTTGCTTTGAGACCTTTACCACGACCACCGGCACCCGCCAGCTTGGCCTGTGTTTCTCTTATCTTTTCCTGGATCTCTTTTTCATCGATCAGTTTATCTTCTCTCCGCCCGGTCCCTGTACCAGGGCCTCTTCCGCGATTGGCGCCCGTACCCGGGCCCCTGCCACGGTTAAAATTGCTGCCACCGGTACCACCACCCTGCCTGCGATCTCCACCCGTATCCTTGTTGATGAATACTTCCCTTTTGTTGTCCTTCTTTTCGATCGGGATACGTTTTCTTTTCTTCTTCTCGTCTTTTACGGGTCTTGTATCATTGTCAACCGGTAATTCTATTTTACCGAGGATCTTGGGACCGGTCAGTTTCTCTACTTCAATATTCTCAATAACGGTTGCCTGCTCTTCTGCCACAGGTTCCTCTTTCGGCTTCACTTCTTCAACAACAGCCCTGGCCTCTTCTTCCTCTTCTTTTTTTGTTTTTTTGGCTTTCCCTTTTGCCGGTTTCTCTTCTGCAACGGGCTTCACCTCTTCTTCTTTCTTCGCTTTCGTCGTTTTCTTGGGTCTTGTTGAAGAATCGATCGTTGAGAGATCGATCTTTTTCACCACTTTGGGAGCTTCCACTTCGGGCGCTTCCGCTTTTATGATCTCTTCTTCTTTTTTAGGCTCTTCTTTTTTCGCCTTGGCGGGTTTTTCCTCCTCGACAGGTTTTACTTCTGCCGCAGGGGCCGCCACTTCTTCCTTCTTGGTTATCTTGGGAGTAGCTTTCTCTTCTTTCTTGTTGAAACTGATCTCCTCGTCTTCTTTCTTCTTTTTGGCCTCCGCCTGGGAACCCTTGGGCAATTCGAGCTGGTCGCTCTTCATTTTAGCGGCCTTATCGCTGGAGAATTCCTGCTGGAGCGAACGATACATCTCCTCTGTCAACTTGGAAGTTGGCTTCAGGTCATCTTTATGGAATCCTTTGGCGAGCAGGAAATCAATAATGGTATCCTGGCCGACGTTGAATTCTTTGGCCGCTGCTAATAATCTTGGAAGTTTTAATTCTGCCATTCAGTTTTTATTAATGTGAAAATGTGATGAATGTGATGAATGTGGAAATGTGTTTTTCACATCTCCACATTTTCATATTTCCACATTTGCTTTATTCTTTATCAAATTCTTCTTTCAATACGCGTCTCACTTCAGCGATCGTTTCTTTTTCAAGATCGGTCCTTCTTTCCAGTTCTTCAGGGGTCAGGTTCAGCACACTTCTTCCGGTATCACAACCTACCCTTTTAAGTTCATCGATGATCCAAGTTTCGATCTCGTCGCTGAATTCTTCGAGGTCGATATCGAACTCTTCTACCTCGTCACCTTCCTTATCGCGGTAAACATCCAGTTCGTAGCCTGTCAGTTCACAGGCCAGTTTGATGTTGACACCGCGGCGGCCGATGGCCAGGGAAACCTGGTCAGGTTTCAGGTATACATTCGCATGATGGGCCTCGTTGTCCAGTTCCATGCTGGTGATCTTGGCAGGCGTCAGGGAGCGCTGGATCAGTAACTGGATATTGCTGGTCCAGTTGATAACGTCGATATTCTCATTCTTCAGTTCCCGCACGATACCATGGATACGGCTACCCTTCATTCCAACACAGGCGCCTACCGGGTCGATACGATCATCGTAAGATTCCACCGCAACTTTAGCCCTTTCTCCCGGATCCCGTACAATTTTCTTTATCACGATCAGGCCATCGAATATTTCGGGTACTTCTATCTCCAATAACTTGGCCAAAAACTCGGGAGATGTGCGGGATAAAATGATCACCGGGCTGTTGTTCTTCATATCCACTTTCTTCACCACGGCACGGATATTCTCTCCTTTTTTAAAATAGTCCTGGGGGATCTGTTCGCTTTTCGGAAGGATCAGTTCATTTCCTTCTTCGTCCAACAGGAGGATCTCTTTTTTCCATACCTGGTAGACTTCTGCGCTGATGATCTCGCCGGTCCTGTCACCATATTTTTTGGCCAATACATTTTTCTTCAGGTCGCTGATACGGCTTGCCAGGGTTTGTTTGGCGGCCAGGATAGCCCGGCGGCCGAAATCCAGCAGGTCGATCTCTTCATATAGTTCTTCCCCGACTTCAAAGTCGGGTTCGATCTTCACCGCGTCCGAATACGCCACCTGTGCCAGGGGATCTTCCACCTGCCCGTCTTCTACGATCATACGGCGGCGGATGATCTCGAGGTCACCTTTTTCCGCGTTTACGATCACATCAAAGTTCTCATCACTGGTGTACTTTTTACGCAGCAGGGTTTTAAATACATCTTCCACCACTTTCATCATGGTAGGGCGGTCAATATTTTCCGCTTCTTTAAAATCCTGGAACGCATCGATCAGGTTAATACTTGACATAAAACGAAAATTTGAGGTCTGAAGCCAGGAACACGGTCCCGGCGTTTAAAATTTAATTTGAATTTTTGTTGTTTTTATATTGTCAAAAGAAATAGTGTGTTGCACTGTTTCCATTTTCTTGCCCTTGCCTGTTGTTTCTTCTATCACGAGTTCGCTTTCACTTGCACTCAGCAGCTTTCCTTCTTTTTTACCGCCTTCCTTATCCATCACTTCCACGAAGCGCCCGATATTCTTCCGGTACTGGCGCTGCAGTTTCAGCGGTTCGTCCAATCCCGGCGAGGAAACTTCCAGGGAAAAATCTCCCCCGGGGAAGAGGTTCCTTTCTTCGATCTCTTTATATAGTTTCCGGTTATACTGGACCAGCTTGTCAATACTGATCCCCTGGTCGCCGTCAATGAACACTTTGATATTATTGGTCGGCTTGATCTTCACTTCCACCAGGAAAAGATCCGGCTGGTCAGCGATCAGGGCCTCCATTTTGTGTTCAATTACCTGTATTTGAGCTTCTCCGTTCATGGGGTATAAAAGAAGAAGGGAACGGCCTCGTTCCCTTCTTACTGCTATTTCCGGTGCAAATATACGGAAAACCAGAGGTATCTGCCAAATACCAGGCGGAAGATGCGGGGTCATTTTTGAGAAAAACAGGTTATTTAACCGCAAAGAAAGGAGAAGCAGAGATTTACGCAGTGTTCTCAGCCTAATCTTGGCGTTCTCTGGTCTCCGCGGTCAAATTAAATTCAAACCCGATAGCTCGGGTCACCCACTGGGAGCGGGAAATACGATGGTTAATAATTCGGTAAACAACCCCGAAATCCCGGTAATTAAAATGGCACCCGGAGTATCTTTGTACCGTGAAATACCTCTTATTTGCGATAATTCTTTACGTGGCCTACCAGTTCCTGTTCAGGCTGGTGGTACCGGTTTGGCTGGCCAGCCGCAAGATCAAAAAGGGCTTCCGGGAAATGCACTCCAGGATGCAGGAACAACAACAGCAGCAACAGGCTCATACTGCCCAATCAGCTTCCCCCAAACCCGCGCCCAAACATAAGGCAGGGGATTATATTGATTTTGAAGAGGTGAAATAAGACACCCTTTGCTCGATAAAAGCTTAAACCCGCCCATTTCACATTGCGTCTGTTACGCCGTTGTTGGTGTTTCCCGTTCAAATTTAATACCTCTCCCTCTTTAAAGCACCAGGAAGCACCAACAAATAATTCGCTTTAATCTTTATAATGCGCCAGGAATCCCCAATTATCTATCCCATTTTCATAAAACTGAGCCGACGAATACAAATATTCCTCCGGCCATTTACATAGACCTGCCCGCACAGGGTTCCAATGAATATATTCCAGCTTCTGCAAGAACACAGTATTTACGCCGTTGTTGATGTTTCCCGTTCAAATTTAATACCTCTCCCTCTTTAAAGCACCAGGGAGCACCAACAAATAATTCGCTTTAATCTTTATAATGCGCCAGGAATCCCCAATTATCTATCCCATTTTCATAAAACTGAGCCGACGAATACAAATATTCCTCCGGCCATTTACATAGACCTGCCCGCACAGGGTTCCAATGAATATATTCCAGCTTCTGCAAGAACACAGTATTCGTCCATAATCCTACGCTTAGTGGATTGCGTTCCCAAAATTGATATTGTCTATCCTTTGCCTCCACGCGGAATTCTTCCAAAAAAAAAGGATGATTTATTCTTAGGTCAGCTTTGATCTTCTGAGCAGTATATTTAAGAAAATCACGCTGCACATTTTTTGGATCGATATCTGCCTGCATCTGCCAGATCAGGTGAATATGATTGGACATGATAACAAATGCATAGAGTATTATCCTTTGTTTTTCTACCAGGAAACGCAGACTGTCTATCACAATAAGTTTATACTTATCCGGTTCAAGCAGTCTTTTCCATAGTAAGTTCGTCGCAGTAAAAAAGGCTGGATATTCTGTGATTATACGCACCATATCTAACAGCAACCTATATCGATTCCCATCTCTGACAATGATAAAAACCCCGGGGATAAGTGAGAAAAAAAACGGATTAGATTGTTGGTGCTCCCTGGATGCCTTTAGTTCGAACCAGGTTTTTGGAAGACCGGGAAACACCAACAAAGGCGGCTCGTTCGGTTGTTGGTGCTTCCTGGAAGCATTATAGTTTACAGTAGGTTTAATGAAGACTGGGAAACACACAATCAGGGCGTGCGACGGGTGAGAAAAAAACGGATCAGATTGTTGGTGCTCCCTGGGTGCTTTTAGTTCGACCCAGGTTTTTGGAAGACCGGGAAACACCAACAAAGGCGGTTCGTTCGGTTGTTGGTGCTTGCTGGAAGCTTTATAGTTTACAGTAGGTTTAATGAAGACTGGGAAACACACAATCAGGGCGTGCG
>JADMIO011201711.1_pt1 | contig 41678 bp, 33 predicted proteins | sample 8958161 | NCBI WGS metagenome assembly JADMIO01 (sample SAMN16585339, study PRJNA669376) | soil metagenome | isolation source: Crop rotation soil | place: USA: Cullars Rotation, Alabama | collected 2011 | reverse complement strand
ACCTCCGAGCTATTGAGCATGCCCGGCACACAACGAACCCGCTCGCGCGGGAGGGATGAGCGGCGCTGTTCTTGTGAGCCCATGAACCGGAGGACGTGACGATCGGGGCATCCAATCCCGAGCATCGAAGGTCCCTCAACCTTCCGCTCGCGAGAGGAGCCCCCGATGACCTCCGATCCTTCACCTCGGCCCATTAGCCCGCTGCGGGCACGCATGATCGAGGACATGACGGTGCGCGGCTTCAAGGATGACACGCGGCGCGATTATGTCCGCCATGTGCAAGCGTTTGCCGCCTTCCTCGGCCGGCGGCCCGACACGGCGACGGCAGAGGATCTTCGTCGCTTTCAGCTGTACCAGACCGAGAGCGGCGTGCAGCCGCCGAGCATCAACAGCGCGGTTGCGGCGTTGCGTTTCTTCTTCACGGTGACGCTCGACCGGCCGAACTTGTCCCGCCGCCTCACTATTGTGCGCTATCCGCGCCGGCTGCCGGCGGTGCTGAGCGCCGAGAAAGTGACGCTGCTGCTGCAGGCAGCGCCGGGGCTGAAGTACAAGGCGGCGCTTGGCACCGCATATGGTGCCGGGCTGCGCGCTGCTGAAGTCGTTGCGCTCAAAGTCGGCGACATCGACTCCGAGCGCATGCTGCTGCGCGTCGAACGCGGCAAGGGACGCAAAGGCCGATACGCCATGTTGTCGCCGCAACTGCTCGAACTGCTACGCGAGTGGTGGCGCGAGGGCCGCCGTCTCGGCGCATTGCTGCCGCGGGGATGGCTGTTCCCAGGCCGTAATCCGATCGAACCGCTATCGACCCGCCAACTCAACCGCGCGGTCCATGCCGCAGCCGAGGCCGCCGGGATCAACAAGCGGGTGTCGCCGCACACCTTACGACACAGCTTTGCCACGCACCTCTTGGAACAGAACACCGACATCCGCGTCATCCAAGTCCTGCTCGGCCATGCCAAGCTCGACACCACCGCGTTGTACACCCGCGTCGCCAATACCACGATCCGCGCCGTGACCAGCCCGCTCGACCGGCTCGTGCCGCTGACCGAAGGGAGGTCGAGACCAGGGTTCACGCATGAACGTAGGCCCAGCTGCTGATTGAGGGTAGTGCCGACCGTTTCCCGCCCGAGGTGATGGGAGGCGAGCGGTATGATCAAAGATCTGACGGCGTGTTTCGATGGGCTTGTCGATCCGCGGGTGACGCGCCGGTGCGATCATCGGCTGATCGACATTCTCGTGATCGCGGTGAGCGCGGTGATTGCCTGCGCGGAAAGCTGGGAGGACATCGAACTTTACGGGCGCAGCAAGTTGACGTGGCTGAAGACCTTCTTGGCTCTGCCGAACGGTATTCCCTCGCACGATACATTCCGGCGAGTCTTCATGCTGATCGATCCGGATGCGTTCGAGGGCTGCTTCGCGCGCTGGGCACACTCCTTGATGAGCAAGGTCGAGCGCGAGGTGGTGGCGGTCGACGGCAAGACCGTCCGGCGCTCCGGCAGCCGCCGCCACGATCACGGCCCTCTGCATCTGGTCAGCGCCTGGGCCAGTGATCAAGGACTGGTGCTCGGCCAACGCGAGGTCGACGGCAAATCGAACGAGATCACCGCCATCCCCGAGCTGCTCGACACCCTGCATCTCGATGGCGCCATCGTGACGCTCGACGCGATGGGGTGCCAGAAGGATATCGCGGCGCGAATCCGGGCAAAGGGTGCCGACTATCTGCTGGCGCTGAAGGCCAATCACGGCCGCGCCTTCGAAGCGGCGTGCGAACATTTCGAACGTACCTGCTTCAGCCGCGGCGCCGGCGGCCGGCTTGCGACGCTTTTGACGACAGCCACGGCCGCTTGGTGCGCCGACGCGTCTTCGTAAACCCGGCCATCGGAGAGCTCGAGCCGCTGCACGAATGGCCTGATCTGCGCGCTCTGCTGGCGGTCGAGACAATCCGCAGTGTCAACGGCGCCGACAAGACCGAGGCCGAAATCCGCTATTTCCTCACCAGCTGCAACGACGGTCCTGCCGTCTTGGGCCGGGCTATCCGCCGCCACTGGAGCATAGAGAATGCCTTGCACTGGGTTCTCGACGTCACCTTCCGTGAGGATGACAGCCGGGTGCGCCATCGCACCGCCGCCCGCAACCTCGCTCTGCTACGCAAAATCGCCCTCAACCTCGTCGCCGCTGATCGCGGCGGTCAAACCAGCCTTCGCGGTCGGCGCAAAAAGGCCGCCTGGAACGACGACTACATGCTCCGGATCATTACCCGCCAGTTTGATGCGTGAACCCTGAGGTCGAGACCCGGAGTATAGACCGGCGGCCGTGCGCCGCCCGGGACTGGAGGTCGCAGACATCTTTCATCGCCATGGGGCCGACTGGCGCCGAGCCAATGCCGGTCATGTGAGCTTGGCCCAGCTCCAGGTCATGTCGGCGATCGAGCAATGCCGCTCGGCCGCGCTCGGCGGGCATGTCGAGCGCTGCGCGGATTGCGGCCACAGCCGCATCGCGTACAACTCGTGCCGCAATCGCCATTGTCCCAAGTGTCAGGGCGCCGCGGCGCAGGAGTGGCTCGCGGCCCGCGAGGCCGATCTGCTGCCGGTCGGCTATTTCCACCTCGTCTTCACGCTGCCGGCCGAGATCGCCCCGCTCGCACACCAGAACAAGGCGGTGGTGTACGACCTGCTGTTCCGCGCGGCGGCCGAAACGCTGCTCACCATCGCCGCTGATCCCAAGCACCTCGGCGCCCGCATTGGCGCCACTGCCGTGCTGCACAGCTGGGGCTCGACGATGACCCATCATCCCCACATCCACATGATCGTGCCGGACGGCGGGATGTCGCTCGACGGCACGCGCTGGGTGCGCTGCAAGCCCAGCTTTCTGTTGCCGGTGCGGGTGCTCTCGCGCCTGTTCCGGCGGCTCTTCCTGGCCGGGCTCGTCGAGGCCCACACGGCAGGCCGGCTGGTGTTCTTCGGTGAAATCGAGGGACTACAGCACCAAAAGGCCTTCGCTGCCCATCTCGCGCCGCTGCGGCGGAAGAACTGGTTCGTCTATGCCAAGCCGCCCTTTGCCGGCCCCGAGGCGGTGCTCGCCTATCTCGCCCGCTAAACCCATCGCGTCGCCATCGCGAACAGCCGATTGGTCCGCCTCGACGAAAGCGGCGTCACCTTCCGCTACAAGGATTACCGCCGCAACGGGCAAGCGCGGTACCGCACCATGACGCTCGCCGCCGGCGAGTTCATCAGACGCTTCCTGCTCCACGCCCTGCCAAAGGGGTTTCATCGCATCCGCCACTACGGGCTGCTCGCCAGTCCCAGATGCAAGGCCAATATTGCACGCGCCCGGGAGCTGATCGCTGCCCCGATGCCGACGCTTGATCCCTCAGCGGCACACGACACCGCCGATCCGCGCCACCCGCCCGATCATCGCCCGCCATGTCCTTGTTGCGGCGGCCATATGATCATCATTGAGATCTTCGAGCGCGGTGGCATGCCGCGCGGCCCGCCCTTCGCTGCCGCCAGCGGGAGTTAAGCAATGACTGCCCCGAGCGTCTCGTTGCAGCACCCATCCGCCGGAACTTCCTGCTCCCAGCGCGGTGCCCGTTTTATCCCCGCACCGGCGAGCGCCGGCACAGCATTGCTGATTACTCCTCGATCATGCCCTCGGCCACGCCGGCAGACCCCGGTCCGCCCTCATCGGCGGTCTCAGCTCTCACCAATCTGCGCAAAATGATCTTCTGCCAGCACCGCCGCGCAACAAAATCCCCATAGCCGGCCAGCTGCTCGCCGCCGTCCCGCGGGTTCGTTCTTCGGAGGCTTTCGGACGCCGGCCTGCCGACACCCTCCACCACCTCGAATGCTCGCGCCAAGCCGGCATCCGAAACCCTAACCGTATTAAAAAAAGCGGCCATGCGTTGATGAATTGCCCGCACGCCTCGACCACGTCACGAATGCCGAACGGCTGCTGGCACCGATAAGTACGACGCAGCCATAAAGCCGCTGGTTGCCGGCATTTCATCCGGACATCGTCGAGGGCAGCCATAATGCGATCTGCGGAAAGGCAATCAGAATCAGGATTAAGATTACCTGGGCGATAATAAACGGGGTAACGCCGCGGAAAATGGTTTCGAGCGGCACGTCGCGGGCAATCCCCCTGATCACGAACACGTTCATACCGATAGGTGGGGTGATTAACCCGAGTTCAACGACCATAACGATGATGATCCCAAACCATACCGGATCATAGCCGAGCGCTTGGATTATCGGAAACACGATCGGGATCGTCAGCAAAATCATCGCAAGTGAATCGAGCAGACAGCCAAGGATGAAGTACATCCCGATGATCACCAGCAGGATCGCCGTTTTCCCAAGCGGCAGTCCGGTGATCCAACCGCTTACGAGGCTCGGCATCGCGGCAAGTATCAGAAAGTTGTTGAATAGAATGGCGCCGATCAGGATCGTGAAGATCATTGCGGTCGTCTTCACCGTTTCCAGCAATGACCGGGCGATCCCCTTGCGGTCGAGAGAACCGTTCAGGAGGCCCAGCAGCAATGCACCTACCGCACCGATACTCGCGGCTTCAGTTGGTGAGAACACGCCCAAGTAAAGCCCGCCGATCACCAGAAGGAACAGCACCGCCGGGCCCCATACGTTGCGCAGAGCGCGGAGCCGTTCCCACGCCGAAGCGCGAAGAGCGGGCGGGCCAAGGCGCGGATCAAGGCGGGTGACCACCACAATCGCCAGCATGAAGCCTACGACGGTCAGAATACCCGGCAGGAACCCAGCGAGAAACAGGCGGGAAATGCTGGTCTCAGTCAGAAGACCATAGATCACCATAATCACGCTGGGCGGGATCAGGATGCCGATCGTGCCGCCGGCGGCCACTGCCCCGGTAGCCAGCCTGTCGTCGTAGTTGTAGCGGCGCATCTCGGGCAGAGCGATCTGCGCCATTGTGGCGGCGGTGGCGAGGCTGGACCCGCAAATCGCTGCAAAAGCACCGCAACCGCCAATCGTGGCGAGCGCCAATCCGCCGCGTCGGTGGCCAAGCCAGGCGTTGCAGGCGCGATACAGCGATTCACTGAGTTTGGCTTCCCCCGCAAGATAGCCCATCAGGACGAACATCGGGATGACTGAGAGATTGTACGTTACCGCAGTGTCGTAGGCGGTCTGGCCCAATAGAGCGAGCGCGGCCTGCCCGTCGATCAGCAACAGCGTGCCGACGAATGCCGATAATCCCATTGCGAAACCGATCGGCATGCCGACTGCCAGCAACACGAACATAAAGCAGAGGATCAGCGCAGCGAGCAGAGTTGTCGGGTTCATGACCGCGCCGATCCGCTATTCGGTGAAGCGGGGCACAGAAGGCTGCTCTGACTTTTGCAGAGCATCCGATTGTCCTTCACCGCTGAGGATTGCCCATGTCGCAATGAGCTGTATCAGTACGCCGGTCAACAGAAACAGGCTTCCAAATGCAGCGGCAAAGGCAATAGGCCACAACGGCACACCCCAATTCTGGGTCAGGTCGCCTTTTTGGAATAAGTAGTCGGCGTGCAGCCACAGTCTCCAGATAACCAATCCGACAAAACCGAGCGTCAGAAAGTTTGTGACCACTGCCAGCAGAGCGCGGGGCTTCGGCGACAGGCGCGAGATCAGAAAATCTGCGCTGATATGCCCATTTTCATGGGTTACGAGTCCGATTCCGAAATAGACCAAAACGGCCATGCCCATCTCGGTCAGCTCGACAGTGAACGAGAACGGCGCCTTGAAGAAATAGCGCCCGATCACGTCACAAAATGTTGCCAGCGCGATGACGGCGAGCGCCGCCGCAGCGATCCGGGCCAGAAACAGCGTCGCCCGCTCGTTCGTGCGCGACAACGTCATCGTCAGGCGGCTGCTCATGCCGAGATCAGCTCGACCCGGCCTTTATCATTGCCCGCAGATCGTCGAGCATTTTGCGGCCCTCGTATCCCTTATGGTCGGCTTTCTTAATCCACTCTTCGGCGACCGTCTCCAGCATCGGCCGCCACTGCTCCAATTGTGCGGGCGCCAGGGTTTCGATCGTCTGGCCTTTTTCCTGCGCGTCCTTGCGGCCGTGCTCGTCCGCCGCTTGCCACGCCTTGCCGAACAGGGTGGAGCCGGCCTCGCCACTAGCTTTCAACAAGGCAGCTCTGTTTTCAGGAGTCAGCTTCTCGATCGCCTTTGGGTTGGCGACGATCACGAAGGCCGGAGCGCCGAGCCCACCAGGCACCTCCAAATGGTACTTCAGCAGCTCGTTCAGGCGAAAACTCGTCATCGCCTCCCAGGGGAAAAGGGCGCCATCGACAGTACCCCGCTGGGCCGCCTCGTACGCCTCGGTGGCGGCCAGGGTTACCGGCGTCATCCCGAGCGCCTTAGCGGCTGGTAGGCTCGATCCGGCGGCCCGAATCTTCAAGGGTCTGATTTCATCGAGTGTCCTGGCCGGCTTGGCAGTGTGCAGCAGAAACGGGCCGCCCATGAAAGCGGCCAAGAGTTTGGTGTCAGTGAACTCCTTGGCGGCGAGCTGATATTTCTCGTACCAGCGCCACAGGATCGGGCTGCAAACGGCCGAGCCCGGGCAAAGAAGCGGCAGTTCGCCGACCTGCAGCATATCGAACCGGCCGGCCGTGTAGCCAGGCACAGCCCATACGAGATCGCGCACACCGTTCTTGATCAGATCATATTGGCCCTCCGCTTTTGCCAACGGGGCCTTGTCAACCTCGATGGTCAGATTGCCGCTGGATGCCTCTTCGATGGTCTTGATCCAGGCTGCCTGCGTTTGAACCATCTGATGGCTCGGCCCGCCCCAATAGGCCATGTGCAAGGTCTGCTTCTGCGCCGCGACGGGCTGCACCAGCCCGCATCCGGCAATAAGCGCCAGCAGGACCGCTCTCATCAGCGTCATTGTTTTCTGCTCCTCCCATTGCTCTTAGAGCGCGTGCGCGCCTGCCTTTACAGCAGAACAGTTCAGTATCTTCGCCTGAAGATCATGCCAGCGGAAGAGTGGCAGGACGCCAGCCATGATTAGCATCCTGAGTGCTTGCCCCGCTTGCGCTTTGAAGAGGCCAACACCCAGCCACGCGAGGCAGCTTTGGGGCAACTCCGGCCGCCCCCAACATCCATCGGAGGGTCCGCAATGGTGCGGTCAGCCGACATCGCGGCCCCCACCGTGACTGACGCAATTGCGCCGAAAGCAGACCTCGCGCCAAAGACACGCGCCGGCTGCTCAACTCCACTCCGCCTGCGCTCCCGATAGGCGAGCCGGAGAGATTTATGACTTCAAATCGTCCGGGACTTTACCGCCATTCTCAGCCAATTTCTGCATGACCTGCTTATGCAGCCAGACATTCATAGTCGCTGAGGCATTCATATCGCCGCTGTAGTGCAATTCCTGCGCAAGCTCCTTCCGGGCTTGGAGGCTGCTGTCAAGATTGAGAAGCTTCATCAGATCCACAATCGATGTGCGCCAATTCAGCTGCTGTGGGTTTTGGGAAGCGAGATTGGTCAGTACTGCTTCCACATCGACCGATTGCGCGGGCGTTGCCGTCGCAATACTCCCCGTCGACGCGTTTGCTTGCTCCGAACCGGACGTAGATGTTGATGCAGATGGCGCGGTGCTTGTTGCTGCCGCAGCTTCATTGCCACCAAATATCTTCGACATGATCGACCCAAAAATACTCATTCCAACCTCCCACGTTTCGACAGGTATACCTAGAAAATCTCCGGATAAGCCGTGGTCGGGGAGAGATATCTGCCCCGTGTACGCCATTTCCCGCTCCACTCCTACTGCGACTGCCACTTGCTTGGTCCTGGCTCGTGCTCTGCCGAGTTTTCCTCGGTACTTAACTCGGCAAGTTTGGCTTTGGCCAGGATAGTGAATTCACCGGCAGGGTATTTGTCGAGATACGCTTCGTACATCTCTGGATTGGTACTGTCCTTGACGGTTTCCCAGAAAGCGAGCTCGATCGCTTTGGGATCAACGCTTGCCATGGGTGCTGCCGCCGGTAGGGTAATGTGTCCGTGTTCGAGGCTCTCGATACGAGCGAGTGCGAGGGGTGCGAATACACCCTCTGGATACCGTTCGAGGTAAACACGGTATTCGAGGGCATTTGTGCTGTGTTTGATCGTGTCCCAGAACTCGATTTCGACTTCGTCGGCTTGTGGAGGTTCCGGCGCGCGCGCGTCGGCCTCACCCTCCGGCGCAGCGGGACCATTCAGCCGCAGGCTGAACGCACGGACCGGGCGCGCAATATTCTTTACGCTCTGCTCACCCAAATCGTCGAAGCCGACGGCGACCTTGTGTCGGATATGGTCGCGCACGCCTCGGGAGACGCAAATCCCGCCGGACTCCGCGAGCCCTTCAAGGCGGGCCGCGATATTGACACCGTCGCCGAAAATGTCCCCATCCTTCGCCATCACGTCGCCGACGTTTATTCTGATGCGAAACTGCATTTGCCGTTGTTCGGACAAAGCGTTGTTTGCCTCGGCCAGCGAGTGCTGAATCTCGATAGCCGCGTGGACCGCGTCGAGGACGCTGGCGAATTCTGCAAGCACGCTGTCTCCTGCGGTGCCGGCGATCCGACCGCGGTGGCGCAGGATTGCCTCATCAATGATACGGCGGTGCCTGGATAGCGTTGCGAGCGTCTGCTCCTCGTCGGCTTCCATCAGCCGGCTGTAACCCGCCACGTCCGCGGCAAAGATTGCGACCAGCTTGCGTTCCAGCGGTGGCGCTTCCATTACCGAGGGACCTTTCGGGCCATGCATTCGGGAGACTGCCGCCCGGCCGGACGATCCAGCCCGATGTTGCGGGACTGGCCTGTCCGGCCGCTTGAAATCGGTGGTTACTCGCCCGACACAGAGCTACTTTTCTGTTGTAGTTTCCTTGAGCAGCGCTGCTTTTCGCTCAGCCATTTTCTTGCCGATCGCCTCAAGATCGAGTTCAGAGCTTTCTATCTCCGGGAACAGCTTGTCTTCCTCCTCCTCGACATGATGGCGTACCTGCTCACCAAGAACTTTTATCTTAGCATCATAAAGTTCCTCGGCAGGATCCATTTCCTCGATTTCAGCGATGAGCTGTTTTGCCGCGGCATGCTCCACAATCGCTTCATCGATCATCTCGGCTTTCTCAATCGCTTCACGCACAGCGGGATAGAAAATCTCTTCCTCGATCTGCGTATGTACCGTCAATGCCAAGCAGATTTTCAGTGCCAACTCTTCCTTCTTGGCAGCATCTTCGAGCGTCTCATACTCGTCGAAGAAGTCGTCTACCTGCTGGTGATCTTCTTCCAGGAGTTCGAGCGCGGAAATCGATCCCATGTCGGTCTGCTCAACCTTATCTTGACTGCGTGTCTTTGCGTCGGCTCTCTTTTTCGTCGCGGCCATTGATCTCTAATCCCCTTGTAGAAGCATGAACCTCAACCCACGCCGGACTGCGACATGGGTCACAGCACAGGCTCGGTCACTGGATCGAGCCTGTGGCGTGAGAACCTACCGTCGCGGCGGTACCGTGGAGGGGTTCGTCGGCGTGGTCGTCTTGGCGCGGTCGTCCTCGATTTCCACCTCGGTGCGCCGAACTGTGTCCTGCACAGTCTCGGTGTGCTGATCGACTTCCTTGCGCACGACTATTTCTTCGTTCGCTGTCATGCGCTTCTCGATGACCGGCTCCTCGTGTCTCTCGATAACCTCGATCTCGCGCTCCCGCGGCATGCTTTGATCGCCGGTGCGCGAAATCGGGCGATGCTCGATCTCGACCCGCTCGTCGCGTACGGTCACCGTCTTCTCGACCGGACGCTCGACGGTGTAGGCATGCACCCGCACACGGCCCTGTTCAACGACACGCTTGCCGACCGTCAGCTCCTCCTCATAGACCGGGATTACCTCTTCCTGCACCTCGGTCGCGCCGTGAACGGCAGTGGTCGAAGCCGTCGGAGCCGCTGTTGCCGCGGTGGCGGCGGTTGTCGGAGCCGTGCCTGCCGCAGCCGTCGTGGTGGCAGTGCTGCGCGAAGCGACGTTCTGCCGGTGCACATCCCATGCCGCCTTGCCGGGATGGACGCCGGACCAGCCGGCCGTGCGCCATTGCTGCGCATGCTCCTCGATATCGATCGGGTTGAACCGGGATAGCACCTGCATGATGCGGTCGTGATCGCTGGAAGCAGTGCGGATCACCAGGATCGCATGACCACGGCCGAGGCTCTCGGCGAAGAGGTGGGTGTCCTCGTCGGGCAGCGCATGCCGCTTAATGGTGGCCCAGTTATCGAGGTCGCTGCGCCTGTCGATCAGCTCCATGCGGGCATTATCGACGCCATCGCCGATCAGCGCCTCGCGCGCGGTGGCCGCCCGCTCGGTATTCTCGAACACCGCAACGATACGGTCGCCCGACCGATCTTCACGATATTGGGTACCCGTGGTGCTCTCACGGTATGCCGTGCCCGTGGTACTGGCCTCCGTTTGGTCGTCATAACGCTGCATGATTGTTTCAGCCGTTGCGGCACGGCTGTCATCAACACGAACGGTCACCAGAGTGCCGCCGCGCTGCACGCCCTCGGCGTAGGTACGCGCTTCATTTTCATCGTGGCCGGATTGCGTGAGCGCTCCGATCAGGCCGCCGGCAGTACCGCCCGCGGCAGCCATGGCCGCGGTCGATGCAAGCCATCCCGCCGCGACAACCGGCCCAATGCCGGGGATCGCCAGCAATCCCAGGCCGGCGAGAAGACCGGCGACACCGCCAAGGCTTGCCCCGATACCGGCGCCAGCAGCAGCGCCTTCGGCCCGATCGTCGCGACCGTCACGATCCCGGTCGACCCCCGATGTCGTGCGGTCCCGGTCGAACCAGCCACTCTCATTATTTGCGACGATGCTGATATCGTCATGCGGTATGCCGGCCCGTTCCAGCTCGGCGACAACGCGCGCTCCGGTATCATAATCTTTGTACAGGCGAGAAATCGTTTTCATGCCAGTGTTGTCCTTCTCTAACGTCACGGGGCAGAGCACTGCCGATTACCGATTAGGTGCACTCGGGACAGTGTTACTGGGCATGGTTGTTCCCTGCGTGCCGGCCTGGATCACATTCCCCTGAAAGTCGACGCTGACATCGACCATCTGGCCACCTTTCATCGCTCGGCCACGCCATACGCCGTTGTCGTCCTTCTTGAGATCAGTGACATCGGCAAAACCCATTTTCTCAATACGAGATCTCGCCTGGCCCTCGGTAAAGCTGTTGGCTCCTGCCACCGGGGCATTGACCTGTCTGTTTGACGAATCCTGCGTGTTAATCGCGCTATTCTGAGGGCTGTCCTGGGCTGGCGGATTCTGTGTCTGCGCCATAGCGCTGGAAGCGAGGACAGCCAGTATCGTGGCGACAGCAAGCGAATTGCGCATGGCTTTTTGTTCTCAAGTGAGTGACACGGTCCACTGTGAAGCGCCGAAAGCGTCCAAAGGTTCCCGCCGCCACATGCGGGGTGCCTGAGGAAGACGTCAGACGCCCTCCTGGTGACCTCGGGAACGTGCTCGAAAGCGCGCTTCAGGCGAAGGACTGTGGGACAGGCGGGCGTTAGCCTGCGTTAACGATATCGGCCGGCAGCCCGCGCGATGCACCTTCGGGCCAAAGGTAGCTCAGCACATCCCGCGTCCGTTTGATCGCTTGCCGTGGTGAGAAATGACAAAGAAACCAGATCGGGAAGCGGATCCTGCCTCAAGAGTACTCGTTCTGACCCTGGCCGATGAAGAGAGTTCCGCTCTTTGTGCCCTTCTCCAACAAGCCGGTCTCGCTTGCGAAACCGGTTCCAGCATTGAAGATTTACGAGGTAAGTTGGAAGTCGGAGCCGGCACGGCAGTCATTACTGAAGAGGCTCTTTTTGCGGGCAATACCGCCTCCCTAGGGGAATGGGTGGGCAGTCAGCCCGCTTGGTCCGATTTTCCCTTCATTGTTCTGACGGCCAGGGAGCGCAAATCTCCTGCTCATCGAAATAGCTCGACGATATTGGAGCTGCTGCAAAACGTTACGCTCCAGGAGCGGCCGGTTCAGACAGTAACACTCATAAGTGCTGTGAGGTCTGCGCTCCGTGCACGTCATCGGCAGTACGAACTGTCCAAATACATCGTAGGGCGTGAGCAGGCGGAGGGTCGTCTCGAAGACCTCGTTCGCGAACGGACCCATCAACTCCAGGAAACAAATGATCACCTGAAGATGGCGCTCGAAGCCGCTCAGATGACCACCTGGGAAATGGAGTTCAGCGGCAATAGCAAACCCCTCTCAATGTTACACGAGCAATTCTTACGATATACGGCTTTACTACCGAAATGGGGTCGCGGGGCGGCAAAGAGGCATATTCTGACGGAAGATCAGGAGCTTTTTAGAGGGGCATTTCGGGAAGCGCTAAGGACGGGCAATTTCAGGGTGGAATTTCGAGTCGTGTGGGCAGACGACACTTTTCATTGGGTTGCAGCTGACGGGCGTCTATACAAAAATGACAATGGCAAATCGCTTCGACTGGCCGGCACATTACGGGATGTCACCGAACGAAAGCAGATTGAAGAAAATTTGCGGCAGACTCAAAAGCTGGAGGTAATTGGCCAACTTACGGGAGGAGTGGCTCATGACTTTAATAACCTGCTAACTGCGGTGGTTGGCAACATCGAACTCGCCGAACTCCGCACTCGGGATAAAAGTCTTCTTGGCATTTTGAGAAGTGCAGGAGCAGCAGCAGAACGCGGCGCCAAGTTGACTGGTCAACTACTTGCTTTTGCGCGACGACAACATCTCGCTCCGAGGGTGGTAAGCCTCAATGAGCTTGTGTCAGGCATGGGCGATCTTCTGATTCAGACAATCGGCGCCGCCATTCGAATCGAGATGCCCCTCGAAGAGAACCTATGGCCCGTTTTGATCGATCCGACCCAACTGGAGCTGGTTCTTCTAAATCTGGCGATCAACAGCCGCGATGCCATGCCGCACGGTGGCCGGTTAACTGTTGGGACAAAGAATATATCGGCGTCCGATCCTGCCCGTCCGGCGAGTTTGCCGATTGCCGAGTACGTGGCAATTTGGGTCAGCGATACCGGTACAGGCATGCCGAAAAACGTGATGGCCAAAGCATTCGAGCCGTTTTTCTCCACCAAGGACGCAGGTAAGGGCACCGGACTGGGTTTGAGTCAGGTGTTGGGATTCGCTAAGCAATCGGGCGGAGACGTCCGTATCGAGACGCGGGTAGGGCGGGGTACTACGGTAACGCTGTTTCTGCCTCGAACTCGCGCGTCGCTACCTAAAACGGTCCTGGAAGAAGCGCGACGACCACAAAGCAGCCGAGGTGCAATAATCCTTGTCGTCGATGACGATGCGGCCGTTCGTGAGCTCACAGTGCATGCCCTTGAAGCGCTTAATTATCGAGTTTTAGATGCAGATAGCGGGCCGGTAGCAATAGATCTCGTCCGTGGTAATCAGCCCGTCGACCTGATACTTATTGACTTGGTTATGCCGGGGATGAACGGCCGCGATTTGGCAACGCGGCTCAGGGCTGAGGATCCGAATCAGGTCATCGTGTTTATGAGCGGGTATGATGATCTTTCCGGAACCGACGATCCGTTCGCTGAGGAAATGGTAATCAAGAAGCCGTTCAAGCTTGTGGAACTCGCTGCTGCGGTTGAACGCGCCCTCGGCGAAGGCCATGATACTGATCCAGTGTGGCAAGTCACACCAGTAGGAGGCGGGACCAAGTCGCTCTAAATCGAGTCACCCGGCTGGGTGGTGCCGCAGGGATGTGTCTGCTTCGGGGCAACTCCGGCCTCTGCCGCTTGGCAAATCAGCGGCGGGAATGTGCTATAAACCGGTCATTCAGCTGACCGCTGGTCTATCAAAGGAAGTCGGACGCGCGCTCGTTGCGCATACCGAGGCGCCAACCACCCTCCAGGGGGGCGGGGTCAAATATCTACGGGCCGGGGCTCCACCGGTCCGGGGACCGTCACGCACAGAATTTTTTCCCGTTTGAATAGGAGGTATCAATGCCGCGAGGTGGAGCACGGCCAGGAGCAGGAAGGCCGCGGAAAGTGCCGGGGATGTACAGTCCGCCACCGGCGAGCGACAGCGTGAAATTTCAAAGCGCGCTCGACTTCGCAATGGCCGTCATCAATGACCCCGCGGCACCTTTAGAGGCGAAAATCCGCCTCGCGGTGGCTGTGATGCCGTTTCAGCATATGAGGCTGGCCGAAAGGCGGGCGAGCAAGAAGGGTGAGGCAGCAGAGGCGGCGAAGAAGGCTGCTCGTGGCACCTTCGCGGTGCCCGCCGGGCCGAAGTTGGTCGTGAGCAACGATGAGTGAACACGGCCCAGCGGACGCCGAGCGCTGCCAGCGGCTGGCTGGCCGCGCAGTAGCCGCGCCGTACATCGATTGCCAGCCGGCGCCCTACCGCTTCGAGCTGCTCGCCCGTGTCGGTGCAGTTTCAATCCACGCCCCCGTACAAGGGGCGACCGTCAGGCAAAAGCACCGGCGGGCCGATGAACGGGTTTCAATCCACGCCCACGTACAAGGGGCGACAGCACACTTGCTGGAGGTGACCACAAACTACCTGTTTCAATCCACGCCCCCGTACAAGGGGCGACTGATGCGCCTGCCGCTGCTCGGCCAAGAGATCAAGTTTCAATCCACGCCCCCGTACAAGGGGCGACTTGGCGCGGCTGGCCTGAGCGACAAGTCGATGGGGTTTCAATCCACGCCCCCGTACAAGGGGCGACATCGAGGACGTGACAGCCAGCTTGGCTGCTGACGTTTCAATCCACGCCCCCGTACAAGGGGCGACCCTTTGCGCGCATGGTGCACGTCGAGAGCGGCCGTTTCAATCCACGCCCCCGTACAAGGGGCGACCGCGATGCCCGTTCCCTGCCAACGGATGTCGGCGTTTCAATCCACGCCCCCCGTACAAGGGGCGACTGCTCGACTTCATCGCTGGTCACGAGTCGAACGGGTTTCAATCCACGCCCCCGTACAAGGGGCGACGGTCGAGACCTCGACAGTGGCGTCTTCACGGTCGTTTCAATCCACGCCCCCGTACAAGGGGCGACCCCGAGCACTGTAGAACGCTGGCTAAGCGGCCAGTTTCAATCCACGCCCCCGTACAAGGGGCGACTGTTCCGGATGACTACGGCGAACCCCCGTCGTGGGTTTCAATCCACGCCCCCGTACAAGGGGCGACGGATGCCGGCGACGGCGGACGGCATATCTAATTGTTTCAATCCACGCCCCCGTACAAGGGGCGACCACGGTTCGAACGCAACTACGAGGCGCAAGAAAGTTTCAATCCACGCCCCCGTACAAGGGGCGACCTCAAGAGGCGGCAAAGGCGATTGATGTGCTGCCGTTTCAATCCACGCCCCCGTACAAGGGGCGACGTGCGCTGCACAAAGACGCAGCTTGACCAGCACGCGTTTCAATCCACGCCCCCGTACAAGGGGCGACCGCTGGATCGTAACACACGACTGAATCTCATGAAATCCGGCTGTCTGCGCGAACGTCCCTCCGCGGGTAGCCGTCAAGAACGCCGATCCCCGCCGTATGCCTGCGGCACGGCGGATTTGCTCATCTGCGAACCTTCTAACGAAGACCTGCCCGCTTGGGGTTCGCGCGATGCGCATTGGGCTAATCAGAAAATCAGAGGTCCATCAGGATCCAGGGGCGCTCGCGTCCCGTGGTGCTCAATGTGCCGGATGCCACTGCCAAGGAGGTAGAAGCGCAGACTGTCGGATTCCGCTTCGATTACATCCAGCAATCGGGCGCGCAATACCGCCCATTGCGCCGGATCGACCGTACACTCGAAGACCGAGAGTTGCACACGAGTGCCGTAGTCCTGGCAGGCGCGCGCGATCCGACGCAAGCGGCGGCGCCCCTCGCGCGTCACTGTACTCACGTCGTAGGTAACGAGAACAAGCACCGCCGTTCACCGTGCCACAAACGGCGGATAGCCGTCGAGATCGCCGCGCAAATAGGCCGCCAGCAAGCGGGCCTGCTGATGCCAGAGTAAGCCGATCGGCATCCGCTCGCCCGTGAATGGGTGCTGCAATTCCTCACGCTTACGCTCCTGATAGGCAATCAGGAATGCGCGACGCCCGGCCTCTGTCAATTGGCACGCGGCGCCCTCTTTCGTGAAATCCCCTGGACCGAGCTGCCGGCGATTTATCAAGGTTAGCACCAGCCGGTCGGCGAACCAGGCGCGAAATTCCTCGATCAGGTCGAGCGCCAAGCTCGGCCGCCCTGGACGGTCGCGATGCAGAAAACCTACCGCCGGGTCGAGCCCCACGCCTTCGAGTGCCGAGCGCGCATCATGGGTCAGCAGCGCATAGGCAAATGACAGAAGGGCGTTGACCGGGTCGGGCGGCGGCCGGCGCCGACGCTCGGAAAACGTGAAACCCGGTTCCCGCAGCAATTTCGGAAAGGTACCGAAATAGGCTCGGGCGGCATCCCCTTCCACGCCACGGATTTGATCGACTTCGAGGTCTTTGCCCAGCCCGGTGAGCAGGCGGCTTAGATGATCGGCGGCGCACTCTATCGTGCCGCGATCGATCTCGGGCATGGTGTCACGGTGGTCGCGCAAGGTGCGGCGCAACACAGCGCGCTGGTTCAGCACCTTGCCGATCACCATGCTGCGCGCGATCACCGCCGCTCGGTCCGGTACATCGGCGGCCCGGTATTGCGCCCGCCGTAGCAGCACGTTGCCGCTGACCGGCCCCTCGGCGCGAGCGAGAAATCGGCCGTGCTCGGTGAACCAGCTGACCGTAACGCCACGCTCTGCACAAAAGCCGAGCAGCGGTGGCGACAGGCCGACGAGACCGAACGCGACGACTCCGTCCACGCCATGGATCGGGATCAGGCCGGACGGCACACCCTCGCGCGCGACCCGGACGCATTCGCCTTCCTTTGACAGGTAAGCGCCTTGGCTCGTGACGTAGAGAGTGTTACCGAGGCGGCGCATCATCACCGCCTCATGGTTCGAGGCGCATTCGCTCGGTCCATGCCGCTGCCGAACGACCAGCAGAAAGCGTCGGCTGACAAATATCGAGCAGCGAACAGGAGCGGCAATGCGGACCGTGACTCGGCGCTGGCACAATGCGATTGTCGATCATCTGGCGCAATTCGGCGACCAGCGCCTCGGTACGATTGCGCAAGGCGGCACTGAGCGCCACGGTTTCGCGGCGGCGCGGCGTGCCGTAGAACAGTGCGCCTTCCGGGACCGGCAGGCCCGTCATCTCCTCGATGCATAGGGCTTGCGCGCAGAGCTGCACCCGGTCGGCGTCGTGCGGCTTGCTTTTGCCGCGTTTGTATTCGACCGGAAACGCCTGCTCGCCGCCGCCCTCGGCGCGACGGATCTCGACCACGTCGGCATACCCGGTCAGACCAAGCCGGTGCGAGACGAGCGGCAACCCGCGCAAGACCCGCAAGATGCCTCGGGTCGTAGTCTCGCCGGACTGCACGCGCGCATGCAACAACTGGCCCTCGGCGGTCAGCCGGTTTTCCGCCCATTGGCGCTCGATATGGATCAGCGCGCATTGCCGGGGGCAGAACGCGAAATGCTGCAACGCCGCGATCGGCAGCAGATCGTCTTCGCCTTCCATGACGGCCGGCCTTGGCGCGACGGCGCTAACGGCTGATCACTTCGACCCCTTCGGGCACCGCCTTTTCATCTATCGTAATCGAATAGTCGGCGAACGAGCGGGCCGCGGGCCAGTTGTCGGTGGCTTCGGCGCCGATGTCGTGCCGCGACCCTTTGTGGACGCGCCACGTCTTGACGAGCGCGAACAGCTCGTGGGCATGGGCGTTGCCGAGCGCCGAATTATGGCGGAACATGACCAGCTTGCGCGTCGCCATCTCGCCCCGTGCCGCCGAGCGGTCGTGTTCGAACATATTGGTTAGCGCCTCGAACAGCAGATCGAGATCGTCCTCGGAGAAGCCGGTGCCCTTGGTCGGATGCGCGGCGAGCGGCGCCGAGACATAACCATGCGCGCGGTACAGGCCATAGGGCACGATGTGCTTGCGGCCCATCGTGCGCTTGTCGCCGCGTTTCTCGTCGTCCTCGCCCTCGGAGCGCTCTTTCTTTTCGGCCTCGTTTGTCGCGGCCATGCGGGTGATCGATACTTCCAGTGGCAAGATCGGCTCTACGGACCGACCGAAGGCGAACTGCACCGGCCCGCGAACCTGCCCAGCATTGATGCTGGTCGACAGCACCCCGCCGAAGGCGCGAATGTCGAAGAAATTGTCGCACATAAACTGCCGTAAACGCAGCGCCTCTTCGTCGGATTTCGGAGTCAGTTTTCGGGCTTTTCTTACGTCAGGATCATCGGGCCGCTCGCGCAGATAGGCCTCGCGGTGCTTCTCGTTGAGGATCGACCCTTCGGTGACGTAAATGCCGTAGCGCCGCTCGTCGATACCGCGCTTCGCCGCCCAATCCGGCCCAACCATCTCGACAAAGTTGCGGATCTTCCGCTTCAGACAAACATCGCTGACCAGACCGTGCCCGGTCTCGGGGTCCATGCGCGGCATGTTGGCAGCGTCGGGATCGCCGTTCGGGTTGCCATTCGTGACATCGAAATAGAGGACGAATTCATGGCGTCGCGACACGCCGAGCGGTGCAGTCATTGATCTGCTCCCTGGTTGTCGGTGTCGGTTTCGTCCGGTGTCGCTTCTTCCGAGCGTGCGGGTCGGAATGCCCGTTCGTGGTAATAGCCGATCGCAAAACGGCCCTGTTCTTCGAGGCGCAACGTGCGCGGCAATTCGGCCGGCAGGCGCGCCATGATCTCTCCGACCCGATGGTCGATCCAGCCGCCGCGACCCTGCTTCATGGCATCGGCCACGTGATGGCGAAGACCGCGCAACAGCGGGCCGAATACCCGCGCCGGTGTGGCCGACGCCGCTCCGTAATAGCGCGTGCTGATCGGGGCGTTCACTCGACCCAAGGCGGCGTATTGCGCGGCTTCGAGTACTGCGAACAGCCGGCCCAACTGGTAGGCAGCGCTGGTACTGTCCGGATTAAGCGCCATCGGAACGGATTCCTTCTCAGAGCGGTTGAGGTAGGCTTTGAGGGCGGCGGCATGCCAGCCGGTCCAGGCAGCGTCGCCGGCGCGCAGCCGCGTGATCGTGACACTCAGCAGCGTGCGCGGATAGTGGGTACCGGTCAGCACGGCACGCATGACCTCACCGGCGAGCAGCGGCGGAATGTTGTCGAATTTCTCCTGTAATGCTGTCGTCTTGACGAGCAGTCTCAATACCGACGGCAGCTTGTGGCCCCACGGCGCCGGTTCGATTGCGAGATCGCGGTAGTGGTTGGCCAGACGCTTGGCGAACTCGGAAAAATCGTCCTCCAGCCAGTAGCGCACTGACAGGCGCGCGGCATTCGGCGCCAGCCCGAGGACGTGAAAACGGGTCCCTTTAACCACGTCCAAATCGAACGTCGGAACCGGTCGTCCCCTCGCGAGATCGTTGAGCGCGTCGCGCAGTTTGGCGACCTCGGTCTCGTCGTCGGGAGGTTCCGCCAGGAACGCAAACAGGTTTTCAGCCGCCTGCGCCACACTCTCGCCGGCCCCTGACGCATCCGCCCAGAAGACAAGCGTCGTATCGCCGATCGGGCGCATCAGCCGGTTGCGGCTGCCGCGGTCCAGCATCCGGTTCAGCGCGGCCCCGTAGCGGAACGCGGCGCCTTCGGAAACCGGCGCATTCGCCCCCTTCTCCCGGCCGTAGGACGTAAACGCGTCGAGATTGAACGAGACCAGCGGCGCACCGGAGGACTGCGCGTCAAAGACACCCTTGATCGATGGGTGCAGGCGACGGACAGGGGCCTGCGTGCCGCTGACGAGGCAGAAGCCGAGTGGACCGTCGCCGCCGATCCGTGCTTCGATCAGGTGTCGCGCGGCGGTCCGCTCGTGGATAAAGCCGGGATCGCCGGCGAGACGGAACACGACATTAGCGTCGAGCATCTCCGGCAGGAACGGGGCCGCGCCGAACCGCGCCGTCGACCACGTCTCCAGAAACCGGCGCAACGCCACGAGACCTTCGTCCTCAGCGCCTTCAAGCAATGTGAGATTGGCCTCCTTGAAGCTCGCATGCTCGCGTGCCGTGCGGTGATCCTTGCCGGCGGTTCGGCCCAGCATGTAGGCGGTCTTGTCCCACAAAAGATTGGGAGCGATCCCGACGGTGCGCGTCACCGCAGCCGGAACCTCCAGCAGGCGGGGCGTGAGCCGCTTGCCGTTGCGCTCTCGCAAATCCAGCACGTCGATCGGCTCGCCATCGGCCGAAAGGACGATGGAAAAGCCGATCTTTTCGCGCGAATAACCGGGCGCTTCGGCTTCGTGCCGCGCCGCCATGCGGTCGTAATAGCGGTCTAGCGCCTGCAGCACGCCGGTCATGCCGCGACACCTCCCTCGGCGAGGCAGCGCTGTACGTCGAGAATGCCGTCTCTCAACCTAGCGCGGGAAAAGCGGGAGGTGCTGCCGTCGGGGGCGAAGTCGATGTCGTGCAGCATCCAGCCGAGATCGCGCTCGCGCTGATCTTGCGGCAGTTCGCATTGCGGAAACTTCATTCCTTCGGCGATTAGTCGGAAATCGGCGGCAAATTCGCGCGTACCGAAGCATGGCCGATGAAAGCACTGGCCGCTCACCGCGCGGCGTTTGAACATGCTAATGTGCTTGGCTGGGGTATCCTCAGGTCCCGCCCTGTCGGTCGGCTCGAAATGCGCCTCGATCACATAGCCGACGTCGACGAGCAGCATCGTCGCACGCTGGACGCGCTGCGGCAGGTCGTCTGAAGCTAAGCCGAGGCCGGCGATCGAATTAGCCCGCATCGCGCGCTCGACGAGGGCGGTGCTGATCTTGGAGCCGACCTCGTTGCGCCGGAAGGACTGTAAGCGGATCGGTTTCAGCACGTGGATGCGATCGACGACCCAGCGGATCGCCGGCTTCCAATGCACCGCTTCGAGAATGCCGCGCGCCGCCGACGGGGTCATGACATCGTAAGAGACCCGCTCGACCTTCATCTCGGGCCGGGTGAAACAGGCACGCTCCCCCCATACATGCAGCCGCACGCCATATGCCATCGGCGCCTCCCTTTGACATAACAGAGCACAAACAGCGAACATCCTGCAAGCGCTTAAACCGCTGCGCGCGTGCCTATCGCGATGCAGAGAGGCAGACTGGCTGCCCGTTCCCGGAAGGCGTTACTTCAATGTTTCAGATCATGAAATTATGTTGTCCGCTGCCGCCCGCTGCGTCGGATTGTCGAGCCGCACGCCGGTCTTGGAGTCGTAATAGGCGAGATCCTTGAAGTGTAGCAGACCCTCGCCGAGCCGATCGTGCACCGGGAGCAGAATGCCGGCGGCGAATAGTTCGATCCGGATTCGGCGCGGCAGCGGCACCGCGTATTGCTGCAAATGGCGTAGGTCGTCGCGGAGCGGCCGGTCCATGCCAGCAATCCGGTTCAGCACCCTATCCGCGTCGTCGTCATCTGAACCGGCCCGCCACGGCACGACGACCGGTTCCATAACCTCGTCGATCATGCGGAACGCAGCCGCGATTTTGGCAAACGGAAAGGCATATTCCCGTGCCCGCTCGCCGATCGCGTGCAGGATCGGCCACGGCCCGCCGTCCAGCGTCGCAGCGTCGAATGCTTTCTCTCCTCTCTGCCAATAGAGTTCGCGGAAATAGGCGTACAACGAATCGAGTGCCAGCGGATCGTTGCCGTAGCGCGGATCGCGCAGGATCTGGCGCGCCGCTTGCCAGTACCCCTCGATCTCGTGTGGAGGGTTCGCCTCCGCCGGTTCGAACACGACGGTGCGCCCGAGCACCGCGTTGCCCAACTCACCTTCGCGGTTGCAGCGGCCGGCCGCCTGCGCGATCGAGTCGAGCCCGCTGACCGCGCGCCAGACCTCCGGAAAGCTGATATCGACCCCGGCCTCGATCAGGCTGGTCGAGACAACGCGCGCCGGCTGTTTTGCCTTGAGCCGCTGGCGCACCTCTGCCAGCACCTGCCGGCGGTGGCGCGGGCACATCAATGTCGTCAAATGCACCGCGCCGGGCAGGGGCCGGATCGCCTCGAACAAAGCACGGGCATGCGCCCGGCTGTTGACGATGCAAAGCATTCGGTCCTGTTCGGCGAACCGAGCGGCGATGTTGTCGTCGTCTGTTTTGCCGGGGAGATGCTCAACCCGCACCCGCTTAAGCCGGGCATAAAGCGATTTCGGATCGGGCGCCAGTTCGCGGCTATCGTCGATCGCAAACCCGTTCGGAAAGCCGTCCATTACCCGCAGCGCGGGCTGCGTCGCGGTGCACAGTACGACGCTGGTCCGGTAATTCGCGCTCAGCTCCTTCAGCGCTGCGATGCACGGCCGAAGCAGCTTTAGCGGCAAGGTCTGCGCTTCGTCGAGCACGATGACGCTGCCCGCCAGATTGTGCAATTTGCGGCAGCGCGACGGGCGAGCGGCGTAGAGGCTCTCAAAGAACTGCACCGCGGTCGTGACGACAACCGGCACGTCCCAGTTCTCGGCCGCGCGGCGCAATTTAGCGAGACCATTGCGCCCCTCGCCATCGTCCTGAAGCGCGCCGGGCGCGTGCTCCCAGTCGAAGTTGGCATGGTGTTCAAGAACGTCGCCCGGTGCGTTCAGCGCCTCACGGAACGCGGCGGCGGTCTGCTCAATGATCGAGGTAAACGGGATCACATAAACGACCCGCCGCATCCCATGACGAATTGCGTGCTCCAGCGCGAATGACAGCGAGGTCAGCGTCTTGCCACCGCCGGTCGGCACGGTCAGCGTGAGGACTCCGGGCGGCAGATCAGCCTGCGCGACGGCATGGTCGAGAACCTCGGCACGCAGTCGGTTGATCGCAGTGGGCTGGCTCGCGCGTCTCCCTTCCATATGTGTGCGCAGCGCGTCCTGCAGAACATGCAGCTCGCGATGCCCGCCGCGCGTCACCGGCTCGTTATTCGCATTCGCATAGAAACGCTCGGTTTCGAGAAAATCGGCATCGACCAGACATGAGAACAGCATGCGGATCAGAAAGGCATGGCTGAATCCTTTATCGGTCTCGTCGCGCCGCCATTGCTGCGTCGGAAGTAGCGCTTTGGCCTCGGGCGCTGGCTCGGTTTGCCATTCCCAACCCGGAGCGTCGACAGGTTTTCCGTTGAGACGCTTCTGGAGGTTGGTCCAATCGTCCAGCCCCGCGTGATGGCCGGCGATTACAAAGGCGAGTAGCCGACCGAAAAATTCGGCTGGCTCGGTGTAGGCCGCAAGCGCCACTTGCGCACCGGCGCTGGAATGATCGCCGCCGCTATCACGCTTGCCGCTGATGTAGGCCTGAAACGCCGCTGAGCACTTGCCGATATCGTGCAATCGGCCGGCGAGGCGGCCAATTTCTGCCCAACCGAAGTCGGTCGCAAACTCAGCAGCGCAGCGGCCCACCGCAGCGAGATGATCGGATAGGGGCTCGCCTTCCTCAATCGGTCGGCTTGGCACAGAATGGGCAAAAATGATCGAAGTCACAGATGACCTGTTTCCTACGTGAAATATCTGGGCACCACTTGGGCGTGGAATCGTTTTATTGAGCCCAGTGGATTGAAACCGATCACAATCGCCCAATGGATGTGATCTTGTTGATAATGCTTGATCCAGAATACCAAGATCCAGAGGAATGCGCGGGAATTGACGGCCACCGGCGTTACTGTCGAGACGTTGGGACCTATCTGGGCAGCGAGCAGTGATACACCATGCTCCATAAGGACGCTTAGCGGCATGTGCTGACAACCGTTCGGCAACTTGGAGCCGCCGCTCGATAGCCGAAAGCAACAGAACGCCGGCATTCGAGGTGAGCCGTCCGCTGTTAAAGTCGACATGCGCCGGCTTGCCCGCTTTGGCTAACAAACCCGAGAGAATCCCGTGCTTTCCGCATGGAAGGCGCGAACTCTGTCACTCCCGGTTGATCCGGTTGGAGGCCCGCATAATGCATGAATCCAACGATTCACACCGCTTCTGCCGCCCTCTTCATGCGACGCGGTAAATTTTTCGGGCTAGCTAGCGTGGTCGCAAACCACATGAGGAGCTTGATGGCGTTTCTGAGGGCCGTCACGATCAGCACTTGACGGATAAGGAGGCGACCCCGACGCCACCCATCGGAACCACTTTCGCTTTGTCGCCGATGCCGAGCGGCTTTGCGGCGCGGATCGCCTCGCGAACGTAGCTTGTCGCCAGATGGCCATAATGCTTTTCGACCATCCGGGTGTCAGCATGGCCGAGGTTGCGCGCCACGACCATCAGGGGCACGCCGTCCATGACCATCAGCGACGCATAGGTGTGGCGCAGCGTATGGAAGGATGCCGCTGGCGTGATTTGCGCGGCTCGGCAGGCTTCGACAAGCGGGCGCTGTTGATGGGATTTACCCCAAGCGGCCCCGTCATGGTGGAACAACAATTCGGTAGCCGGGCGGCCCGCCGCGATTTCGTTGAAAAAATCCAGTCCTTCGGCGGTTAGCTCTATGTGGCGAACCTTCCCGGCTTTGGACGTTCGAACAAGCAGAGTTCCGCTGTCGCCATGGAAGTCGGATACATGCATGCGGGCGAGTTCAGAATACCGGGCGCCGCTCAATAGCGCCCCGCGCACGATTATGCGTAAGGCTACAGGACTCGCGTTGACCAGTCGGCGGCATTCGTCTCGGTTGAGATAGTGGACGCGCGCGGCATCGGCTTCACGAAACGGGGCGACCCGGCGCCATGCGTCGTCCGTTGGCACCTTGCCTTCCCGCCAAGCATGGTTCAGGGCGGCCTTCAACACCGTCAGAATGCGGTTCGCCGTGGCACGGCGGCGGCGGGGCGATTCCGGATCGGCCGCGGTGTCGCGCACCTTCTGTTTGCTCCCCGGCTTTGTGCGTAGCCGCGGTGGCGCTGAGGCGATCTCGGCATGCCATTTCCGCAGCCGGGCCGCCGTGAGCGAGAGCGCCTCTTCGTCGCCAAGCCGGGGCAGGATGAAGGCGTTGACGCTCGCCTCAGTTTCCTTGATCGACTTCTTGCCGGTTGCCCTGAACCAGTCGAGATAATCAGCGACTGCATCGCGGACCTTGTAGGGGCCGGTGGCGGGCCGCTCCGGCTTGGTGAGGGCAGCGAACCATTCCCGCGCTCTGGTCTGCGCGTCCGCGTAGCTGATCGCCAGCACGCCGTCCGGATCGAGGGCGTCATCAGCCGGCCCGAGCGTCTTATGGGTACGCAATTCGGCCTTGGCTAGCTTGGCAATCCATACCCCACCCTTCGGCCCCTTGCGGTAGCCCAGTGCGCAGCCAGGGGCTAGCGATACCCAATAGATTGAATCGCGGATCGCCAGCTTGGCGCGGGCCGAACGGGTGTCTAGCTTCTGATTGCGGACGGTGCGGGCCATTCTACAGCTTCGGTCTGTGTCTCACAAATCTCTCACAAAGATGCGGCTGGACCGCATCGGATTGATATGGACAAAATATCGCTTAAATCTGCTATTTTCAATGGAGTAGATGTATCCCATAACGTCCATTGCAGTCCATTTTGCAACTCTTTCACGGCGGCAACACCGGTTCGAATCCGGTTGGGGACGCCAGATTTTTCCGTATGTTAGCGAACGAGCCCTGAACTGGTGTCCAGTTTGTGTCCAGTTCACGGGGCGCAATGCACCCGAAATGGTGGACACCTTGGCAAGGCTCCGCAGGGAGCGGAACGGTGCCGAATCGGCCTGTTGCCGATCCGGGCTCGTGAGTCCTTCAGCACGCCTGCATTCGCTATTTTGAATAAGCCTCGGGCTCGTAGCGTCTGCCGACCTGCAGCGCTATGAGCGAAGACCGGTTCGCTCTAGCGAGCCATCGCGCAGGCCGATCAGGCGAGATGGCGCACGATTTCGGTCGCGTCCTGCAGGTGCTCCAGGTCATGCACCAGTTCGATGACGCGATCAGCGGTGGCCGTATCGAGCGGCTTCGCCGAGAAGGCGAGGCAGTCTCGGAATTTCGCCTTAAGCAGGTCCCAGCCTACCGGGTGCACCGGATCGCCAGGAACTCCATCCGGCGTAGCGCGCAGGAGGCGGCCGTCCCGGGTGCGGATTTCGACCGTCGGGCGGGACAGGGCGGATTGCCCTCCGATCGGCAGGGCCGCATCGGGGTCTGCCCGGTATCCGACGCGGTCCGCCATCGCCAGTATCGCCGGGTCGCGCAGGCCCTCCTCGGTATAGTCACGCAATGTAACGTTGCCGTGGACCATCATGACGGCAGTCGTAAACGGAATGCTGTATTTGCCGTCGATGCTGAGGCGAGGCCGCCGTTTCGCATCGATCGGCTCCGATAGGAGGCGCGTCGCGCCGGTGCCGCCGATCACAGTAATCGTCTCGACGTCCTCGGGCTTGAGCCCGTGCCGTCGGCGCAGTTCCAGGGTCGCGGTATTGGTCGCTCGCGTATAGCCGCAGGCCGGCCATACCTTGAACCCGTGTTCGCGCAGTAGCGGAAACCGGGTGCCAAGATCTTGAGACAGCGCTGCCCAATCGGGCGCGTTGCGGACATAGGTCTTATAGAGTCCGTAGCGGCCCTCAATGACCTCCTTCGAACCGACGATGCCGCGCGCCGCAAGCTCGGCCGCCAGCACCGCCCCCTGCCCTGAAAAGCCGGCCTGCATCGAGCGCAGATCGGTCGATGCACCCACCGCCATCTGGCGGCTGCCGCTGACCTGCGTGAAGGCAATGCCCAGGGCGTGCTCGGTGCGCTCGGCATCAAAGCCGCGCAGCTTCGCAGCGGTGATCGCGCCCGATAGGAAACCGAACAGCTGGGTAGCGAACCAGCCCTCGGTCATCGTCCAATCCGGCAGTCTGACGGCGAGGTCGAGACGGGTATGGAGATCGGTTCCGGCAGCAATTGCGGTAATCAGATCGCGGCCGGAAACCCCGCCGAGCTTTTCGGCGACAGCGAACGCGACCGGCACGGTGGCGATCCCGACATGGCCGCCGGCGCCGACATCGTCGTAATCGAGCATATGACCGAGGCTGCCGTTGACGAATGCGGCCCACGGTGCCGGCGCCTTTGAGCCAAAGCCCAGTACCGAACTCTCGGGCCGGCCGCCGAGTGCCTCGACATAATCGGCGATGATGCGAGCCTCGGGCGCCAGCCCGCTGGCCCCCACCGCGACCCCGAGCGTGTCGAGAATGATCTGCTTCGTCAGCTCGACCAGTGCCGGCGGCAGCGCATCATAGGTCAACACCGCCGCGCATTCCGAGATCTGGCGGGTGACGCCGGTCCCCTCGTCGCGCTTCATACTCCCCCCTCAACCCGCAATCGCGATTTCGTCACCGTCGATCGAGAAGCGATGCGCAAAACCCTCCGAGGCCCAGTCCATGTAGCGCAGCATGTCGGCAAAGCGCGGATCGCCGGCGTGCAGGATTTCAGGGCGCAGCTGGCGGTCGATCATGACGGGCAGAAACGCGGTGCGGGTCGGCACTCCGGCCGAGAACACCGCCTTTGCGATCAGGCTGCGCTTTGCATCGCTGCCATACGGCAAGTACGGGTAGTCCGGGTCGAGCGAGACCCCGTAGTTCCTGCAGAACTCCGCTGCGCTCCCGGCCTTCTTTGCCGGCGACGACATGATGAAGTTGCTGAGGCTGTAAAAGCAGGTCTTGCCGTCGCGGACCTCAATCGCCTTTGGAACATGCGCGTGGTGGCCGAGGATCAGATCGGCGCCAGCGGCGAACGCGGCCTCCGCCACGATCCTTTGATAATCGGCGATCACCCGCGGCACGAAGTGCACACCCCAATGCAGCGACAGGACGACATAGTCGGCGGCCTGCTTCGCGGCGCGGAGATCCACGAGCAGCCCGGCCAGGTCCTCCTCGTCGGGCGTTGTCACGACGCGCGGCGGCACACCCGGCTGATAATCGACCGGCTCGTAGCGGACGTGTGCGCGGAGCGGCACCACACCGGGCTTGTCGGGCTCGGCGGCATAGCCTTCGTGCAGGACCGAGCAATAGGCCAGCAGCGCGATGCGCAGCCCGTTGCATTCGATGACGGCTGGCTTGCGGGCCTCGGCGAGGTTGCGCCCGGTGCCGGCGGTCGCGATACCCATGCCGCGCAACAGGTCGATTGTGTCGAGCAGTGCCTCCGGGCCCCAATCCATCGCGTGATTGCTGGCCACCGATGCAACGTTGAAGCCGCAATCGGCGAACACGGAGGCCATTGCCGGCAGAAGCCGGCTGTGTTGCCCGCCGGAACCGGAGTGCAACGCGCCGCGCTCGGAATACACCCGCTCGACCTGGGCGAAGCGGATGTCGGCGCCCCCCAGCATGTCGCGCACGAGTTCGCTGTAACGCCCCACCGGTTCGTGAATCGGGCCAATATCGCCGCATCCCAGCAGCACCACCGCATCCGACATCGCGAAGCTCCCGAGGCGGTTTGCGTCGAGCTTACTGACGGAATAGCCGCTCGACCAGCATGCCTGCCGGAGACCGCTGGCGCATCAGCACCAGACCGGCTGTCGTCAGCCGCTCTCCGTCCCGTGTCGCCGGTACATCCAGAGCGCTCACGGCCGCTCGGAACCGCATGCCAATCAGCACCCTACGGCTTCAACCGGACCACTGCGTCTGCTGATTTCGGTTTGCGTAATTGCGGTTCAGGAACTCTATCGTAAAGTCCTCCATGGTCACTGGAGGATACTTGGCTGGGTTGTCGGGGCTATGACAGCTCGGCAGACAATTGAGCACGGTGTCGTATTCGGGCGAGACGAAAAACGGCACCGAGTAGCGGTCGTGCCCGGAGATGTTCAGTACCCGGTGCGGGGTCGACAGGAAGCGGTCGTTGCTCCAACGGCGCAGCGTATCGCCCGAGTTGACGACGAACGCGCCGGGCAGGATCGGCGCTGGGATCCAGGTGCCATCGGGCAGCAGGATCTGCAAGCCCGGCGTGTCGCCCTGGGCAAGGATGGTCAGCATGTTGCGGTCGGTGTGCGCGGCCGTGCCGAACACGTCCCCGGCCACCTGTTCCGGGGTCGCCGGCGGGTAGTGGATCATGCGCACGGTAATCTCGCCGCCTTTATGGAAGAAGGGAGCGAAATAATCTTCCGGCAGGTCAAGCGCCCGCGCATAAATCGGCAGCAGCCGGTGCACGAGGCGGCGCATCACGTCCTGGTATTCGAGCACCGTCTTCTTGAAGCCGGGCAGGTTGTCGGGCCACTGGTTCGGGTCGCGCAAATCCTTGCCGGCGATCACGTCCGGGGCTTTCGGGTCGCGCTCGCGTTTGGCAAAGAACGATTCGTTCTCGTTGGGCTTCGGCGGCGTCTTATTCAGGCTGCTGTGATGTTGTGCGTGACCGCGCAGCGGCATATAGCCGTTGTTGCTACGATTGAGCCGCAGCTTCATCTTTTCTTCCAGGGGCAGCGCGTGAAAGCGCCTGGTCTCGGCGAAGATACGGTCGAGCAGCGTTTGCGGCACGCCGTGCCCGGCCAGATAGAAGAAACCGATATTCTCGAGCGCAAAGCGCAGCTCCGTCGCGGCTTCCTCCAGCGCCCTTGGCGCACCGGCGAGATAGGCTCCAACATCGAGGACCGGGATCTGTCCGAGGTCAGAAGGCGAGGGTTCGCGCAGGCGCTGATCCATCCGACACTCCCGTATTGCTGATTTCCGGTCCGGCGCCGGGCAGAATATCGCGCCAGCGCCAGCATGCTACCCCGTGCGTCGGCTCCGGCCCGCTCTCCTGCATCAGCTCTGGCTCGCGCTCGCGACAACCGGTCCCGGCATGTGGGCAGCGGCTGGAAAATACGCAGCCCGGCGGCAGCCGCGCCGCGCTCGGCGGGTCGCCGGGAAGCGGCGGCCGCGGTCCGCCTTCACCCCCATCGAGGCGCGGCACCGCGTCGAGCAGCGCCCGCGTGTAGGGATGGCGCGGCTCAGCGAAAATCTCGGCGGAAGGCGCCAGTTCGACGATACGCCCCAGATACATGATCGCGACCCGGTCGCAGAACCGGCGGACGACCGACAGATCGTGCGAAATGAACAGATAGGTCAGGCCGAACCGTTCGCGCAATTCGAGCAGTAGGTTCAGCACCGTCGACTGCACCGACATGTCGAGCCCCGAGGTTGGCTCGTCGAGGATCACAAAGCGCGGCCGCAGCAACAGGATGCGGGCGAGCGCGACGCGCCGCAACTGCCCGCCGGACAATTCGTGCGGGTAGCGCAGCCGGGCCAAGCGGTCGAGACCGACCGCTTCGAGCATTGTGTCGACCCGCTCCCGCCGCTCGGCGGCGGCAACGCCGTGAATGCGGAGGGCTTCTTCGAGGGTGCGGCCGATGCTCCACCACGGATCGAGCGCGGCGGCGGCATCCTGATGGACGTACTGGACGTCCGCGCGCCGGCGCCGCGCCTGTCGCGGCGGCATGCCGCTGACGACCGCGCCGGCAAGCCTGATTTCGCCGGCGGCCTCGCGCTGCAGACCCAGTATGGTGCGGCCGAGCGTCGTCTTGCCGCAGCCGGATTCCCCGACGAGGCCGAGGATTTCGCCGGGGCCGATCGAAAGGCTGACCCCGCCGACCGCGCGCACCGCCGGCCTGTGCGGGCGCAGCCAGCGGCGTTGTCCGCCGAGCAGCACGGTAATGCCGCGCAATTCGAGGATCGGGTCGCGCGAGGTCACGCCCGGACCTTCTCCGGCGTATCGTCCGGCATATCGTAAAGCACGCAATCGACCCGCCGCCTGCCGCCCAGATCGACTGGGTGCGGCGGGCGCTCGGCGCAACCGGGACGGGCCGCGCCGCAGCGCGGGGCAAAGCGGCAGCCCTGGGGAGCGGAGAGCGGCGACGGCACCGCGCCCGGAATGCCAGCGAACGATTTGGCGCGGTCAGGATGACAGGCGAGCAGTGCGCGCGTGTACGGATGTCCTGGTGCCGCGAGAACGCTGCGCGTCGGTCCGGCCTCGACGCTCTGCCCGGCATAGATGACGCAGATATCGTCGCACAGCTCGGCAACGACGCCGAGATCGTGCGTGACGAACAGCATCGACAAGCCGAACTCGCGCACCAGATCGCGCAGCAACTCCAGGACCTGACTCTGTGTCGTCACGTCGAGCGCGGTGGTCGGCTCGTCGGCGACGACCAGCGCCGGCGAACAAGCGAGCGCGGCGGCGATCAGCAGCCGCTGCCGCTGCCCGCCCGAGAACTGATGGGGATAGCGGGCGAGCGCCGCCTCGGGGTCGGGCAATTGCACGCGGCGGAACAGCGACACCAGTCGCGCACGGTGCGCGGCCCTGCCCCCCTGGGCGTGCCAGCGCATGATTTCGAGCAGCTGCGCGCCGATCCTGAAGACCGGGTTCAACGCCAGATAGGGGTCCTGCGGAACAAAGCCGATGCGACTGCCGCGAATACGCCGGTTCAGCTCGTTCTCACCGAGCGCCAGCAGGTTATGGCCAGCGAAGCGGATCTCGCCGGCTTCGACCCGCGCGCCCTGCGGCAGGATGCCGAGTATGGCGCGCACTACGGTCGACTTGCCGCAGCCGGATTCGCCGACGACGCCGAGGATGTGTCCGGGTTCGAGCACAAAATCGATATGGTCGAGGACGCGCGCGACGCCCTCGTCGCTGCGGATCGACAGCCTAAGACCGCGCACTTCGAGGACTGGGCCGGTGCCAGCGCTGGAGGCGATCATCGCGAACGCCTGAGGCGCGGATCGAGCAGATCGCGCAGCCCATCGCCCAGCAGGTTGAAACCGAGTACCGTGACCAGGATGGCGAGGCCGGGGAAGATTGAATACCACCAGGCGCCCGGCAGGTAGTTGCGACTCTCGGCGATCGTCAGGCCCCAATCCGGCGCTGGCGGCGCTGCCCCCATGCCGAGAAACCCGAGCACTGCGGCCACCAGGATCGTGAACCCCATGCCGATCGTTGCGCGCACAATGATCGGCGACGCCGCATTCGGCAGAATGTGAAGAAACATGATGCGCGCGTCGCCGGCCCCGATCCCGCGCAGCGCGTCGACAAACAGCGCCGCCTGCAAACGCCGCGTCTCGGCGTAAACCAGGCGCGCAAAGAAGGGCCAATACGTCAGGGCCAGCGCGATCATCGCCGTTTCGAGCGACGGGGTCATCAACTGCGCCAGGGCGAGCGCCAGGATCAGCTGCGGTAGGGCGAGAAACACGTCGGTGACGCGCATCAGGGTCTCGGAGAGCCAGCCCCCGCGGTAGCCGGCGACCAGCCCCAGCGGCGCGCCGATCGCGGCGGCGATCACGACGACGATGACCGCGACTTCGAGTGCGCCGCGCGCGCCGAGAATGACCCTGGACAACAGGTCGCGCCCGAGATTGTCGGTGCCGAACGGAAAGGCGGCGGAGGGCGGTTTCAGGCGCTGCAGCAGATGGGAGGCGGCGGCATCCTCCGGATGCGGCGCGATCAACGGGCCGAGCAGCGCGATGACCACAATCGCGAGCACGATCAGCAGCCCGGCTACCGCCGGCAGATCGCGCGCGAATTTCTTCAGGACCAGCATGTCACAGCTGCTCCCACAGGCGCGGATCGAGCCAGCCATGCACCAAGTCGGTCAGGATGTTGACGAGCGTGTACACAACGCCAATCAGCAGCGTCGCGGCCAGCATGACCTTGTAGTCGGCGGTCAGGATCGCGCTGACCAGGTAATTGCCGACCCCCGGCCAGTCGTAGATCGACTCGACAACCACGGCCCCGCCGATCAGCGCGCCGAACAGGAGGCCGATCTGCGTCACCGCCGCGATCACTGAGTTACGCAGCGCATAGATCCAGACCAGCCGGAAGCGCGGATAGCCGACCGCCCGCTCGTACAGCACGAAATCCTTCTGCATCGTTTCGAGCATGCCGGCGCGGGTAAAGCGGGTGATCGTCGCGAGCGCCCCGACCGACAAGGTCACGGCCGGCAGTATCAGGTGACGTAAGGCATCGGCAGCGGTGCCCCATTGCCCGGCGATCAGCGCGTCGAGGATCAGCGACCCGGTCACAACTTGCGGGGGGATGACGCCGCTCGACAGCTCGCCACGCAACGGCAGCCATTCGAGGTTCATCGCGAAGATCAATTGCAGCGTAATCGCGAACCAGAACGCGGCGACCGCGACGCCGGTGACCGACACGACGCGCAGGACGAAATCCGGCCAACGGTTGTGGTACACGGCGGCGATTACCCCGAGCGGCACGCCGAGGCCGGCGCCCAGCAGCAGCGCGGCGAAGGTTAGCTCCAGCGTGGCCGGCAACCGAGTTCGCAGATCCAGCCCGACCGGGCGGTGCGAATACTGGCTTTCGCCGAAATCGAAGCGCAGGACCTGACCGAGATAAAGCAGCAGCTGCTCGGCGATCGGCCGGTCGAAGCCGTACTGATGGCGGATTGCCTCGATCTGCTGCGGCGTCGCGTTGTCGCCGGCAAGCGCCGCCGCCGGGTCGGCCGGTACCACCCGGATCAGCAGAAACGTGATAACCAGGAGCCCGAGCAGCGACGGGATCGCGGTCAGCACACGCCGGAGGACGAAGCGGAGCATCGGCGCTTTATGCCGACAGGCTCATCCAGCGCACCTCGCAGCCGCTGCCGACCGGGCAATAGCGAGCGCCTTTGACCCGGTTCGACATACCGGCAAGCTCGATGGTGTTGTAGATCCAGATGTCCGGACAATCGGCAACGATGAGCCCTGTCGCCTCCTCGTAGAGCGGCACCCGCTCGTTCTGGTCGACAAGGCCGCGCGCCTTACGCAGCAGGTCATCGACCTTCGAGTTCTTGTACCAGGCCGATGCCTTCCAGGTTCCGTGGAACTGGCTGTCATACATCTGGCCGATCCAGTTTTCGGGATCGACCATGTACGTGCTGACCCAATGGATCCACATGTCCGGGGTGGTTTCCGGCTTGCCGGCACTCGTCGTCAGGTTTGCGAAGGTATCGCCGACGATCTTGAGATTGATGCCCAGGGTCGCGAGGTCGGCCTGGAACACCTGTGCTGCCTGTGTCGTCTGCTCCAATTGCTGCAGGATATGGATCTCGATCGGGCGCTTCATCGGTGCGCCCTCGGCGACCGCCTTCTGGTAAAATTCCTTCGCCTTCTTCAGATCGTATTCGTAACCCGCGACATCCTTCGGAAATCCCCAGATCGTGTTGGGCAACGGCGTCGGATCGCGCTGCGCGTTGCCTTTCAGAATCTCGCCGATAAAGCCGCCATAGTTGAAGGCGTGGGCGAAGCATTTGCGGGCATTGATATTATCGAAGGGCGGCTTTGTGTTGTTCATGCGGATCAGAAAGATGCGCATGGTCTGGTTGCGCGTAACGTGCGCTGTATTTGACTTCTCGATGTTCTCGACCTGGTCAACCGGCAGGTAGGTATCGGTCAGGTCGAGCGAGCCGTTGAGCAGGGCAAGCACCCGGGTCGAGGTTTCCTTGGTCGGCCGGATCTCGACCCGGCGGATTGGGTTCGGGTTGTGCGACCAGCCCATAAAATAGGCCTCGTTCCGCTCCATATCGACCTTCTCAAGCGGCACATAGGTCTCCGGGATCAGCCGGTAGGCGCCCGAGCCGGCCTCGTTCGAGGCAAGCCAGGCCGCCCCCCAATCGCCGTCTCGGTCGTGCGCTCGCACCAGCTTCTCGTTGACGATCATCACCATCGGCACAGCGGCGAAAAACGGTCCATACGGTTTTTCGAGCCGGACCTGGACGGTCTGTGGGTCGGCCATGCTGATCCCTTCCGGCTTTAGCACCGGCAGGAACGGCGCCGCGGGCGCCTTGCCGATCTTCAGGACCCGCTGAAAACTGAATACGACGTCCGCAGCCGTTACCGGGCTGCCGTCATGGAACTTGGCGCCGGTGCGGAGCTTGAACTCCCAGGTCAGGCCGTCCGGCGATACCGTGTGGCTCTCGGCCAGCCACGGCTCGATCTTCGGCGGGTTGTCCTCGTAGCGGTACAGATTGTCGTAAAGATTGAAGGCAACATTTTCGGCCGGCACATCGAGCACCTGATGCGGATCGATATTGGCCGGCAGGTCCCAGCCCGGGACCAGCACATCGGGGCTGGCGGCTTTCGCCTTGAGGCTGCGCGCCACCACCGCCGCCGCTGTTATCGCCCCGAATTGGCGCCGCGTCATTCGCATTGCCACACCCCATTGCTTCTGCCGACGATGGATACGCAATCCTTGTGCCATCGCGGGATTGCGTCAACAGACAGCGGTTGAGCCGGACAAGCCGATTAGCATCCCATGCGGTTTCCACTCGTGATCGCGACGGTCGACTCTATCGGCACTAATTCGTTGAGCCGGTTCCGGGTCAGCATAAACCCGCTGGGGTGCGGTAGTAGGAGGCATGGCCTGCTAATGGTCGCCGGCTGCGCTGACCGGCCCGGCCTCATGTTGTACAATCTTGTCATGGTGGATACCCCAGACTTTGTCTCCAACTTGCCTCTCCATTCGGTAGGAGTCGGCGGTCGCCTGCGCGAGCCCCAGGTCCCGTTCTCGTCGTCCTCTGAGCGGCCCGAGACGAGTTGCCTCTGGTGTGGGCAATCATTCAAGCCGCGTGCGACGGGTGGCTCGGCTCAGAAATTTTGCTCCGCCGGACACCGGAACGCATTTTGGACAGCGGCGCGCCGCTGGACGCTGCGGGCGATCGAGACGGGCCTCTTATCGATCGATTGTCTGAAGGCCACCGGGGCGAGCGTGCATGCTGCGGGAAAGGCTATCCAACGTCGAGGTGAATCCAGCCCGCCACCGTCCTGAAGCCGTGCGGTTCGACATCGACGATGCCGACCTGACAGGAAGCCAAACCTTGACCTTCGACAAAGCGGTCGCCGAGGGGGCCGGTGACCCTGCCGCTTCCTGCCAAAGCGGTGCTTCTCGCTTAGCTCAAGGCTCGCGGGTTCGAGCCCGGTCTGCTGTTCGTCAACTTCGACCAGGCCGGCACGGGCCACCACCTGACCGGCGTCGCGGTATCCCAAATCGTCGGCCAGCTCGACGGCTGATCGGTTTGGTGGCAAAATGTTGCGCCTCATGGCTGATGCGTGCCGTGCTCGCGGCGATCGACGCCGAAGCTACGAGGGTCCTGCCGCCGGCATGTACGACCCAGCGCTGACCGTCGGGGACGACGCGACGCTTCAGATCGTCATCTCTTGCCCGAACGACAAGCCGCATACGCCATGCTCAGCCCGGCGGCCGCGACCAAGCTCGGCAATTAGCTCGTCATGGCAAGGATGGTGCCTGGCTCGTAGCGCCACATGTGAGCCCAGCCTCGGCAGGCCCGGCCACGGTCGTCGGCGGGCATGTCCGAGTGCCTCCGCTTCCTGGCCCGGGCGACAGCCCCGGGGCGGCCGAAGACCACCTCCCGGTACGCGCCTGCAGCGCGGCCGACCTGTCGCTCGTCTTGCCCGCCTCTGCTGTGAGCTTGTTGCCCAGACCGGGGGATTTTTGTCGGGTTATCCCCTTCGCGCGCAAGAGGCCGACAAAAATGGCCTCCCTGCTGCCGGCTATCGCCTTGCTCATTGCAGGTGTTGCAGCTCGCAAACCTGACCACGGCACCGGGTTTGGGGAGGATAATCACGGGGCGGCTGAGCGGGTCGCTATGTTTGCGCAAATGAGATTTTGCGTGGATAGCGTACCGGGTCTGCGACAGGGTCCAACAGCCCGCGTGCGCCGATCGACGGCGCTCCCCGCCCACGGAATTGACCGGCAGCGGCCCATGCGGGCCCAACCCCGGCAGGTGCAGACACGCTCCTCCGCGAGAATGCAAGAGCGCCTCCGCTTCCCGGCTCGTGAGACGACCCCGGGGCGGCTCATCCTGGTGCGTGCCCACAGCGCGGCCGACCTGTCGCCATCGGGGGATTTTTGTCGGGTCACCCCCCTCGCGCGCAAGAGGCCGACAAAAATGGCCCCTTGCTGCCGGTCATCACCTTGGGATCGCGGGGTGTCGCGCGGCGAAATGCCGACCTGGTGTTGCTGGAGTTTCGACCCGATGTGTCGCCAGAAGGGCGACCAGAAAGAGCCTGATCCTTCGTGGCTCGCCGATCGGCTGATATGCGGTGCGGCCTGCACGCCAAGTGTCGAAATCGGTCAAGCATTCCAGTGACTTGCGATGAGGCCAGTATCCGATACCTTTTGCTTATCGGACACGGCCACGCACCCTCTGACCCGCCTTCCGGCGATCATCAGCACAGTCATCCATTAATCGGCGGCGCCGAGCACGACTAACCCAGTAACCACTTGCCGCAGCGGCCGTTCCCAAGGCTGAGCAGCTGTTGTTGGTTTCGAAAGTAGTCCGAGGCTATGTCACCGACGGAATGGCCCGCGTGGGACATTATTCAACCATCCTTAAGTTACGGGGACGGGAGTTGTCGACATCCATGCCGGTTAGAAATGGGCCGGAGTCTCGCGAATGCCGGCCAGTGAGGCCGCTTGCTGGGAGAAGCAGCTACTTGCGCATCGAAGCGACCGGCTGGCATCGTTCGCGGATTGCACGGGGAAGCATGGCGGAACCCGCTATCGGGCATTGCTGCAATGCGGGAGGCAGACCATCCCAGACGATCTCTTCGCCAATGCCAAGCTGGTACCTGCCGCCAAGCCGTTGACCATCTTCCGTGCCGAGCTGACTGGCTGCGACCAAGCCGGCTGGGAAGATTTGTTCGCTGGATATACCGCTCTCAAGGCGATCACCTTTTCGAGCAGCATCGAGATGCTGCTGCGGCTTGCCGAGCGACTCGACGATCTTGAAATCGTCTTCGGATCCGAAAGCATTCTGTCGAAGGAGCATCTGGCGCTGGCCCAGGCCAGCCAGACCGTCGCGGCCTATGGCTTCGCCGACGCGCTGATCGATCAAAAGGTGCTGGTCGAAGCACTGTCCAAGCTGCTCGGGCGTGCCGGCAGGCAGCTCCTCGACCGGGTCGTCGTCGGCTCGCTGCGCTTTCGCCTGCTGCGCGGGCGCCCCAGCCACGAGAAGCTTTACCTGCTCTCCGGGCCCTCTGGCTCGCGCGTGTTGACCGGTTCCGCAAATCTCGGCCGCGCCGCCTTCGAGGGTTGGCAGCACGAGATCCTTGTCGCATTCGATGGCGAGCCGGCTTGGCGCCTGTTTGACAGCTATTATCAGCGCGATTGGAAGGACAGCGTGCCGGTGGAGCCGGGGGCGCTGGTCACCGCAGGTAGGGACGGCGTGCCGGTCCCGCGCAACGAACCGCTACAGCTCGAGGAGGTGCCGATCGTGCGTGTGCTGTCGGCCGGGGTTGCCTTGATCGATCAGCCGCTGCGGCCGGCGCCGGCCGGCTTTGCCGCAGAGGCTCTTCGGCAAGCAGCCACGCTCGGCGCCGAACTCAAGGACCTTGCTCTGCCCAAGGACAAGACGGGCCGCACCGTCGTGGACGCAGGCGCGGTGCTGCGGATGATCCGCACCCACAATGCCCGCCCGGTCGTCGATGCGGGCGAGGATACTATTCCCCGGGCCGAGATCGACTTCACGACCGGCATGGTGCAGCTCAACGGCGCTCGCTGGCTCACCGTAGGTGACGAGATCTCGCAGCAAGCGATGGCCAAGGACGCCCGCATTCTGGTCGATTATCTCGATAGCTTCCGCAGCTTTTTCGGAAATGCGGAAGGTGCGATCGAGGTCTACTGGGCCTTTCTGGTGTGGCTCTACGCGGCGCCGGCGGCGCCCTTTCTGCGCCAGGCCGCGATACCAGCCGGGATCGACCCCTGGGTCTATCCCGTCTATGCGGTGCTATTCGGCCGCTCGAGCGGCGGCAAGACCCTGTTCACAAGGATTGCCACGCGCTCGATGTTCGGCTTCGAGAAGATGGTCCGCAGCGGCCAGTTCACAGCTAACCGCGCTCTGGGACTGCGCGAGAAGCTCGGGGCTATCCCCCTGCTGATCGACGACGTGACCCGTGACAAGTTCACCAGTCACGTCCCCGACCTGGTGCGCACTGATCACGAAATGAGCGCCTGCTATGCGCCGATCGTGCTGACGACGAACCGGGACGTCAGTTCGGTCCCGCCCGACCTGACAAAGCGAATGGTGACCTGCCACATCGATGCCGCGATCCCCGAGAACCGCTCCGTTACCGAACGCATCGCCCGCGTGGCCCAGCGCGAGATCGGCACGGCGGTCTATCGCGCCTACCTGCAACGGCTGATCCCGGAGGTCCGGACGATGCGCGCCGCGATCGATGCGGAACCGGCAGAGTTTCCCGACTTGCTGGCGCGTTCCTCGGCCATCCTGCGCGACATTCTGAGGAAGGCGCTCGGGGACTTGCCGGGCTGGGCCCGACCGCTCGGCTTTGCCGACTATTTCGGCATTCGCCACCGCCGTTTCCGTGATCAGCTGACCGATATGCTTGCCGATGCCGATCAGCGGGTCACGATTAACCGTCGCACCGGTGATCTGACGATCAGCTTTGGCGGGGATACGAACCAAGCCGCGCAGTTCGCCCGCAGCGTGCCGGATTTCGTGCTGAAGGGCCGGTTCGCCGACCTCGTCCGGCTCGACCTGCCGGCACTGGAGCAGGAGATGGGCTTCGATCTCGGCTCAACCCGGACCTGGTGGCGGCGCCTTCTAGGCAAGTAACCAAGCCCGAACGGCAGCTCGACCTGTTTGCGGGGACTGGCTGGCATTGGTACAGAGCGGGCATCGTCATCGGGCATTCAGTGGCGGCATGTTGCTGTATCCGAACCTAACGATGACGCCCTGATCGCCGCGACCTCGACTTTATAGGGCTGAAGACGACTTCCCTCGATCCAAGCTTAATGGCCGCTGTCCGCCCGGTGAGCCGACCTTCGCGGGACGTTTGCTAATGGGCGAGACGCGCCGGAAGCCGACGCTCGCGTGTGTATAGGAAATCTTGCGCGTGCAATGTGAATGGACGCCGTCGGCGCGCGGGACCGTTGCACTACTTCATCCGCAGGCAGAGGATATTCCAGCCTGCTACACGGCTTGGGCGAACCGAGACGCACCCCATGTTACGTAGAGCTATGCGTAATAGTGCGGCAGCCATCATGGTACACGAGCAACTCGGCGACGATGAAGATACAATCTCAGTTTGCGTTGAATGCATAGGCGACGAGTATCTGAGAAAGGAGGTGCACGAGGTCGGCAAAAATGGGATATGCACATACTGCGAATCAGACGAGAACAACGTGATCAGCTTAGAAGATTTGGTCGATCGCATTCACGAGGTCCTAGAAGCACAATTCTATATGACCTCAAGTGAACCGGAAGGTTTCGAATACTACCTAGCCAAAGAGGGCCAATGGGAGCAGCCCGGCGACCCCGTCGCTGTGGTGATCGCGGACATTGCCGGGCTAGAAGAACGGATAGCAGAGGATATTCGGGATCATCTTTCAGGTCTTCACGGCGGCTACGCCGTAGTGAAGGACGGCGGCGAAGACCCGTATGCGGATGATGCGCAATACGAGGAACAAGGCGCCGATTACCTCGGTTTCAAAGATACGTGGGAGAGCTTCTGCGAACGCCTCAGATGGCGTGCGCGCTTCTTTAGCGAATCCGCTGAAAGGGACCTCGACAGCATCTTTGGTGACCTTGATATGCTGAACACCTACCGAGGCGTGCCGGTCGTGCGGGAGATCACTCCGACAGACGACGATCGGTTCGTTTACCGTGCGCGAGTCGCACTTTCCCGCACGGAACTGCAACACATCCTCAAGTACCCGGCACGCGAACTCGGAGCACCGCCGGCCCGTCTGTCTAGGGCGGGGCGAATGAACGCTGCTGGCATTTCGGTCTTCTATGGCGCCGAGGATGCCGACACCTGCCTCGCGGAGATAAGAGCACCAGTCGGTAGCTCCGTCATTTTCGGTCGGTTCGAGATCATTCGGCCTTTGCGGCTGCTCGATATGGATGCCTTGTCGCAGGTGTACATTCGAGAAAGCCGCTTCGATCCCCAATTCGGTATACGCGCAGCGCGCGCCGCCTTTCTGCGCCATTTAGTCCAAAACATCAGCCGGCCGGTGATGCCGAACGATGAGACGTTCGATTATTTGCCCACCCAGGCTATTGCCGAGTACCTCGCAACCAAGGTCGACCCGTCGTTCGATGGCATCATTTTCAATTCCTCCCAGACCGGCGGTGCGAGACGGAATGTCGTGCTGTTTAATCATGCGAGCGCGGCCGAGCCAGATGACATTCCCCCTGGCATGACGACCGAGTTCTGGATCGATCGCGACGAGAATGATTCCTCTATCATGATCTTCGAGGGGGTCCCGCCGCCGGCTCCTCCAAAGCCAACGAAGACGCGCACTGTTTTCGGGATCGATATGCCGATCGACGGGCCATTATCGTCGCATGAGGAAGAGGAAGCCGATTGGCTGGATTACCGAGAGCCGACACTCCGGTTGGATGGTAAGAGCGTGAAAGTCATGCAGGTGACAGGGGTCAAGTACAACTACGACACGCGGCATGTTCATCGCAGCAGGTCCCCCAAGAGGGAAGAGAAAGACACGCTGGAGAAGCGACAGATCGATCTCTCCGATTGAGACTCGCTTAGCTAAAGAACGGATGCTTCCACGAACGCCGCGTCCACCTAGGCCGAGGTCATCTCCAAGATTGGCGCGGATGCAAAGCCCGCTTCGGGGCATAGGCTGTTGCCCCTAATTCCTGTCGGAGGGTACGCAATGGTACGGTCAGCCGACCTCGCCGGAACCGTCCGTGGGGGCGCCAATGCGCCGAAGATCGGGATAGGGGGACGCCTCACGGCGTCGCCCCTCCCACACCACC
>JADMIO011189626.1_pt1 | contig 41688 bp, 39 predicted proteins | sample 8958161 | NCBI WGS metagenome assembly JADMIO01 (sample SAMN16585339, study PRJNA669376) | soil metagenome | isolation source: Crop rotation soil | place: USA: Cullars Rotation, Alabama | collected 2011 | reverse complement strand
GATCTTTCGTCTCAACCGAGGCGCGCATTCTACAGCAGCCTCATTTGCTGTCAAGCGGTATTTTTCAGAAGCTTTCAAGGAATCCTTAACAACTTCAACCACTTGCGCTTTCGATCTCTCGTCAGCGGGAGGCGAATTCTACAGCGTTACTCGCTGCTGTCAACACCTCTTTTTCAACTTCCTTTACGCTTCGATGACCTGAAGCACCTGCCGTCGAAAACTGCGTAACTCTTTGTTTATCAAGGAGTTTTCCGTTTCGACTGCGCCGGAAGTGGGGCGAATTATAGGCCTCCAGAATCTGCCGTCAAGCACTGATTTTCACAAATCTGTCATATAGGTCAAAAAAGCCTCTAAAACAAAAAGGCCGACCCAATGGGTCGGCCTTCTACGCCCTTCTACTTACAAGCTAGGGAACGCGAACTGCGAAGCTTCATGGCTCGCCCGCTGCGGCCAGCGCTGGGTGATGGCCTTGCGGCGGGTGTAGAAACGCACACCGTCCGGGCCGTAGGCGTGCAGGTCGCCGAACAGCGAACGCTTCCAGCCGCCGAAGCTGTGATAGGCGACCGGCACCGGCAACGGTACGTTGACGCCGACCATGCCGACTTCGATCTCGTCGCAGAACAACCGCGCCGCTTCGCCGTCACGGGTGAAGATGCAGGTGCCGTTGCCATACTCGTGATCGTTGATCAGTTGCATTGCTTCTTCCAGGCTGTTGACCCGAACAACGCACAACACCGGCCCGAAGATCTCTTCTTTATAGATACGCATCTCTGGCGTGACGTTGTCGAACAGGCAACCTCCCAGGAAGAAGCCTTCTTCATGGCCGGCCACGGTCAGGCCGCGACCATCCACCACCAGCGTCGCACCGGCGGCTACGCCGTCTTCTACATAACCGCTGACTTTGTCACGAGCCTGGCCAGTCACCAGTGGGCCCATGTCCAGACCGCAGGAAGTACCGGCACCGATTTTCAGCGCCTGGATTTGCGGAACCAGTTTGGCCACCAGGGCGTCGGCGACCTGGTCACCGACACACACGGCCACGGAGATCGCCATGCAGCGCTCACCGCAAGAACCGTAGGCCGCGCCCATCAGTGCGCTGACAGCGTTGTCCAGATCGGCATCCGGCATCAGCACGGCGTGGTTCTTCGCACCACCCAGGGCCTGAACGCGTTTGCCGCGCTTGGTGCCTTCGGAGTAGATGTATTCAGCAATCGGCGTCGAACCGACAAAGCTCAGCGCCTTGACTTCCGGCGCTTCGATCAATGCATCCACCGCCGTCTTGTCGCCGTGCACCACGCTCAGTACGCCTTTAGGCAAACCGGCTTCCAGCAGCAACTGGGCAATCAGCAGCGTCGAGCTCGGGTCCCGCTCGGACGGCTTGAGGATGAAGCAGTTGCCGCAGACGATCGCCAGCGGGTACATCCACAGCGGCACCATGGCCGGGAAGTTGAACGGCGTGATACCGGCGACAACGCCCAACGGCTGGAAGTCAGACCAGGCATCGATGTTCGGGCCGACGTTGCGGCTGTACTCGCCCTTGAGGATTTCCGGAGCCGCGCAAGCGAACTCGACGTTCTCGATGCCGCGCTTCAGTTCACCGGCAGCGTCTTCCAGGGTCTTGCCGTGTTCTTCGCTGATCAATTGCGAGATGCGAGCCTCGTTCTGCTCCAGCAGTTGCTTGAAGCGGAACATCACCTGGGCACGCTTGGCCGGCGGCGTGTTGCGCCAGGCCGGGAATGCAGCCTTGGCCGCGTCGATGGCGCTCTGGATGGTTTCGCGGGTCGCCAGCGGCAACTTGTGAATAGCCTGACCGGTAGACGGGTTGAACACATCAACCGCGCGACCGTTCTCGGTCACCAGTTCGCCATTGATCAAATGCGGAATAACGCTCATGGAAGCTCCTGAAAAGTTGTCCACAGGCACCCTTCAACGGGTGCCTGTATATAGATAGCTGTTGTAGGAGCGAGCTTGCTCGCGAAGACAGTGAGGGCGCCGCGTTCATCCAGGCAGCCCGCATCATCGTTAACGTCCATCGCGAGCAGGCTCGCTCCTACAGGTGTGTTGTCAAATCAGTCGATCTTGCCCAGCACTTCGCCGACCGCGTCGAACAGGCGATCCAGGTCCTGCGGCTTGCTGTTGAAGGTTGGGCCGAACTGCAGGGTGTCGCCGCCGAAGCGGACGTAGAACCCGGCTTTCCACAGGGCCATGCCGGCTTCGAACGGACGCACGATCGCGTCGCCGTCACGTGGAGCGATCTGGATCGCACCGGCCAGGCCGAAGTTGCGGATGTCGATGATGTTCTTGGTGCCTTTGAGGCCGTGCAGCGCGTTTTCGAAATGCGGTGCGACTTCGGCCACGCTCTGTACCAGGTTTTCCTTTTGCAGCAGGTCGAGTGCTGCCAGGCCCGCCGCGCAAGCCACCGGGTGTGCCGAATAGGTGTAGCCGTGGGGGAACTCAACCGCGTATTCAGGCGTCGGCTGATTCATGAAGGTCTGGTAGATCTCGGAGCTGGCAATCACCGCGCCCATCGGGATCGCGCCGTTGGTGACTTGCTTGGCAATGCACATCAGGTCCGGGGTCACGCCGAAGGTGGTGGCGCCGAACATGGTGCCGGTACGGCCGAAACCGGTGATCACTTCGTCGAACACCAGCAGGATGTTGTGCTGGTCGCAGATTTCCCGCAGACGCTTGAGGTAGCCCTGTGGTGGAACCAGCACGCCAGCGGAACCGGCCAATGGCTCGACGAACACCGCCGCGATGTTCGACGCATCGTGCAGTTCGATCAGCTTGAGCAGTTCGTCTGCCAGGGCGATACCACCCTGCTCCGGCATGCCACGGGAGTAGGCGTTGCTTGCCAGCAGAGTATGCGGCAGGTGGTCGACGTCCATCATCGCCTGACCGAACAGTTTGCGGTTGCCGTTCACGCCACCCAGGCTGGTGCCGGCGATGTTCACGCCGTGGTAGCCACGGGCACGGCCGATCATTTTGGTCTTGGTCGACTGGCCCTTCAGGCGCCAGTAGGCACGGACCATCTTCACCGCGGTGTCAGCGCACTCGGAGCCCGAGTCGGTGAAGAACACGTGGTTCAGGTTGCCCGGGGTCAGGTCGGTGATTTTCTCGGCCAGCTGGAACGACAGCGGATGACCGTACTGGAAGGCTGGCGAGTAATCGAGGGTGCCCAGTTGCTTGGCGACCGCTTCCTGGATTTCCTTGCGGGTGTGGCCGGCGCCACAGGTCCACAGACCCGACAGCGAGTCATACACCTTGCGGCCCTTGTCGTCGATCAGCCAGCTGCCTTCGGCGCCAACGATCAGGCGCGGGTCGCGCTGGAAGTTACGGTTGGCGGTGTAAGGCATCCAGTGAGCATCGAGCTTGAGCTGGCTGGCCAGCGAAGTCGGGGCGTTTTCAGGCAAGTTCATGGGCAAAACCTCGCAAGGCAATAAGCGGCGTAAGGATTGAAACCGTTGTTGCAGCTAAATTGCCACGGGGATAAAGTCGGTGAAATGCAACTCTTCTAATGTTCAGTCAGCCAATCACTAAACTTTTGAGTAACCCGCATGAGCACTCGCCGTCCCGATCCGCTGGCCCAGGTCAGCGACTTTGATATTCGCCTGCTGAGGATCTTTCGCAGCGTGGTGGAATGCGGCGGCTTCTCCGCGGCGGAAACCGTGCTGGGCATCGGTCGCTCGGCGATCAGCCAGCAGATGAGCGATCTGGAACAACGCCTCGGCCTGCGCCTGTGCCAACGTGGACGCGCCGGTTTTTCCCTGACCGAAGAAGGCCGCGAGGTCTATCAATCGGCGTTGCAACTGTTGAGTGCGCTGGAAAGCTTCCGCACCGAGGTCAACGGCCTGCACCAGCACTTGCGTGGTGAATTGATCATTGGCCTGACGGACAACCTGGTCACCCTGCCCCACATGCGCATCACCCATGCCCTCGCGCAGTTGAAAGAGCGGGGCCCGGACGTGCAGATCCAGATCCGCATGATCGCGCCCAATGAGGTCGAACAAGGTGTACTCGACGGTCGCCTGCACGTCGGCGTAGTGCCACAGGCCAGCGCGCTTTCCGGACTGGAATATCAACCGCTGTATAGCGAGCGATCGCTGTTGTACTGCGCGGTCGGCCATCCGCTGTTTTATGTCGACGACAAACAACTGGACGACGAGCGCCTGAACAGTCAAGACGCCATCGCCCCCACCTTCCGCTTGCCCGCGGAGATCCAGGCTCACTACCAGGCGCTCAATTGCACCGCCAGCGCCTCCGACCGCGAAGGCATGGCCTTCCTGATCCTGACCGGACGCTATATCGGTTATCTACCGGATCACTATGCGAGTCTTTGGGTACAGCAAGGGCGGTTGCGAGCGTTGAAAGCCAAAACGCGCTTCTATGACCTGAGCCTGGCCTCAGTCACACGCAAGGGCCGTCGCCCGCATCTGGTGTTGGAGAGTTTTCTCGAGAGTCTGGCCGCGACACGTTGAACAATCACCCCTCTGTAGGAGCTGCCGAAGGCTGCGATCTTTTGATCCTGGTATTTAAAATCAAGATCAAAAGATCGCAGCCTTCGGCAGCTCCTACAGGGTTGTAGTGGTTTCGGTTTTACGCTATCAACGCACTGGCTGCACCCACCTACCTGTTCGGAAGTGCCTATGACCTTTGAAGTCCCAGCCCACGGCGGAAAACCCGTCAGCCGCATTCGTCAGAAGAACGAAGAGACCATCATCAAAGCCGCCGAAGACGAGTTCGCCCGTCACGGGTACAAGGGCACGAGCATGAACACCATCGCCCAGAACGCCGGGCTGCCCAAGGCAAACCTGCATTACTACTTCACCAACAAGCTCGGTTTGTACGTGGCGGTGCTGAGCAACATCATCGAGTTGTGGGACAGCACCTTCAATACCCTCACCGCCGAGGATGATCCGACCGAGGCCTTGACCCGTTACATTCGCGCCAAAATGGAGTTCTCCCGCCGCCAGCCGCAAGCCTCGCGAATATTCGCCATGGAAGTCATCAGTGGCGGTGAATGCCTGACCGAGTATTTCAACCAGGACTATCGCGCCTGGTTCCAGGGCCGTGCGGGCGTGTTCCAGGCCTGGATCGACGCCGGTAAAATGGACCCGGTCGACCCGGTGCACCTGATCTTCCTGTTGTGGGGCAGCACCCAGCATTACGCCGACTTCGCCACGCAGATCTGCCGCGTCACCGGGCGCACCAAGTTGACCAAGCAAGACATGGAAGACGCCGGGGACAACCTGATCCGCATCATCCTCAAGGGCTGCGGCCTGAAACCTGCCATTTAAATAGCCATTCAGGTACGTATGCCTTTTACCCTCAGCGGGTTTTGCGAATACCGCGAAGAGATTCGCAAGAGCCGCTTCATCACCTTCGCCGCGCCGATCTCCAGCCCGGCCGAGGCCCAGGCGTTCATTGAACAGCACAGTGACTTGAATGCCTCGCACAACTGCTGGGCGTGGAAACTCGGCGATCAATATCGCAGCACCGATGATGGCGAACCCGGCGGCACGGCCGGTCGGCCGATTCTGGCAGCGATAGAGGCACAGGATTGTGATCAGGTCGCGGTGCTGGTGATTCGCTGGTACGGCGGCATCCAACTGGGCACCGGTGGTCTCGCCCGGGCCTATGGCGGCGGTGCGAACAAATGCCTGCAAGCGGCGCCAAAGGTTGAGTTGATCAGCCGGGTGCCGTTGCGTTGCGCTTGCGGGTTTGCCGAGCTGGCGCTGGTCAAGCTGCGGGTGGCGGAGGCAGGTGGACTGGTTGTGGATGAAAGCTTCACCGCCAATGGGGTCGAGTTGCAGTTGGCCGTGGGCGATGCGCAGATCGATACCTTGCAGTCACAGCTGGCCGATTTGAGTCGTGGGCGTATTCTTTTGCAGCGCTGAAAGCAAGAGCAAAAGATCGCAGCCTTCGGCAGCTCCTACAGAAGAGCACGCCCCACATGTAGGAGCTGCCGAAGGCTGCGATCTTTTGGGGCACGCCGCTTTTCCACTTATTCCATATTTGCCCACATCTGCTGTGCACCCGGCTGTGGATAACCTGAGCACATACCGCTGTAACCCTTCTGTCATGCGGCTTTGCGGACTTTGCTCAATTTTCGTCCAATCTGCCATCAAGCGCATCAAATTCAAGCAAAAACAAACAGTTACAACGATTTATCACCTTTAGAAGAAAGCCACGCAGTGCTTATGCCCATGCCTTGAGCTTGCGCACAAATACTGTGGAGCAATCTGTGGATAACCCGTTCATGGCCGTCGCCGCGCCATGTACGACATGGCTCCTGGTCGATTGCTCATTTTTTGATCAAAAAGCCCACGAGCAAAATCGGGGCTTGATTTGCGGCATTGCCCCCATCTGGTGCCGGGCTCGGTGCAACACATTTGAAAGCGGCGTGCTCAACGCCTCGGCTCACAGGACCTGAGTATTTTCCTGACCTGATGGCCAGAAAATTGCTTTATCCACAGGCACAAGTCCAACAGCACCGAGCCTGTCATGCCCAATCACGCTCCAATCCCGGATCCGGTTCCGCGCCTGCAACTGCGCGGAATCAGCAAACGCTACCCCGGTTGCCTGGCCAACGATGCCATCGACCTGACCATTGCCCCTGGCGAGATCCATGCCCTGCTCGGGGAAAACGGCGCGGGCAAAAGCACGCTGATGAAAATCATCTACGGCGTCACCCAGGCCGATTCGGGCGAGGTGATCTGGCAAGGTCAGCGGGTAACCCTGCGCAACCCGGCCCAGGCCCGGAGTTTGGGAATCGGCATGGTGTTCCAGCACTTCTCGCTGTTCGAAACCTTGAGCGTGGCGCAGAACATCGCCCTGGCCATGGGCGCGTCGGCAGGCACGCCCAGACAACTTGAGCCGAAGATTCGCGAGGTGTCCCGGCGCTATGGCATGGCGCTGGAACCGGAGCGACTTGTCCACAGCCTGTCGATCGGAGAACGGCAACGGGTGGAAATCATTCGCTGCCTGATGCAGGACATCCGCCTGTTGATTCTCGATGAACCGACTTCGGTGCTGACGCCGCAAGAGGCCGACGACTTGTTCGTCACCCTGCGCCGGCTCGCCACCGAGGGCTGCAGCATTTTGTTCATCAGCCACAAGCTCGGGGAAGTCCGCGCGTTGTGCCAGAGCGCGACGGTACTGCGCGGCGGGCGCGTGACCGGACATTGCGTGCCAGCCGACTGTACGGATCAGCAACTGGCGCGCCTGATGGTCGGTGAGGCGGCGCAGCTGAACGCAAACTATCCGAAGGTGACCGGGGGTGATGCGTTCCTTGAGGTACGTGGATTGTCCTGGCACAACCCGGACCCGTTCGGCTGCTCGCTCAAGGACATCAATCTTGAAGTGCGCAGCGGCGAAATCGTCGGCATCGCCGGTGTCGCGGGCAATGGCCAGGACGAGCTGCTGGCCTTGCTCAGCGGCGAACAACGCCTCAATCGCAACGAAGGCGCAACCCTGCGCTTTGACCAGGAACCGGTTGCCCATTTATACCCCGATGCACGTCGCAGACTTGGCCTGAGCTTTGTCCCTGCCGAACGCCTGGGCCATGGCGCGGTGCCGGAGTTGAGCCTGGCAGACAACGCGCTATTGACCGCTTTCCAGCAAGGACTGGTGAGCAAGGGGCTGATCCGGCGCAGCCGCGTCGAAACGCTGGCCGAGGAAATTATCCGCCGCTTCGGGGTGAAGACACCCGATAGCCAGACCCCGGCCCGCAGTCTGTCCGGCGGCAACCTGCAGAAATTCATCCTCGGCCGGGAAATCCTCCAACAACCCAGACTACTGATCGCCGCGCACCCGACCTGGGGGGTGGACGTCGGCGCGGCCGCCACCATTCACCGCGCCTTGATTGCCTTGCGCGATGCCGGCGCGGCGATCCTGGTGATTTCCGAAGACCTCGACGAACTGTTCCAGATCAGCGACCGCCTCGGCGCCTTGTGCGGCGGTCGACTGTCGGCGCTCCACGCCACGGTCGATACGCGCCTGAGCGATGTCGGCGGCTGGATGGCCGGCCAGTTCGCTGCCCCTCAATCACGCGCATCCGCCACGCGCTAACGGAGTGTCACATGCTGCTTTCTCTTGAACCCCGCGGCCAGCAATCGCGGCTGATGCTGTGGTGCTCGCCGTTGCTAGCGGCTGCGCTGACCCTGGGCTGTGGATCGTTGTTGTTCATCGCGCTCGGACATGACCCGCTGTTGACCTTGCACACACTGCTGATCGCTCCGGTCAGCGACCTGTATGGCGTCTCTGAATTGTTGGTCAAAGCCCTGCCGATTCTGCTGTGCGCACTGGGCCTGGCCGTCGCCTACCAGGCGCGCATCTGGAACATCGGTGCCGAGGGTCAGCTGCTGCTCAGTGCATTGGCCGGCAGTGCGCTGGCGGTCAACATCATCGATATGCAAAGCCGCTGGGCGCTGGTGGCGATTCTGCTCACCGGCACCCTGGCCGGTGCCGCCTGGGCCGGCCTGACGGCCTGGTTGCGCACGCGCTTCAACGCCAATGAAATCCTGACCAGCATCATGCTCAACTACATCGCGCTGAACCTGTTGCTGTTCTGCGTTCACGGTCCGTTGAAGGATCCCGCCGGGTTCAATTTCCCCGAATCAGCGATGTTCGGGGAGGCCAGCCGCTTGCCGCTCTTGATGGAGGATGGCCGGGTTCACGCAGGGGTGTATTTCGCCCTGCTCGCCTTGGTGGCGGTGTGGGTGCTGTTGCAGAAAAGCTTTGTCGGCTTCCAGATCAAGGTGCTCGGGCTGGACAAGCGGGCCGCCGGTTTCGTCGGCTTTCGCGAGAAGCGTTTGATCTGGCTCGCGCTGTTGATCAGCGGCGGTCTGGCCGGCCTTGCCGGTGTGTGCGAAGTCACCGGGCCGATCGGTCAGTTGGTGCCGCAGGTCTCGCCGGGCTACGGCTATGCGGCAATCACCGTGGCGTTTCTCGGTCGCCTGAATCCGCTCGGCATCCTGTTTTCCAGCCTGTTGATGGCGCTGCTGTACATCGGCGGCGAAAACGCACAAATGAGACTGAACCTGCCGCAAGCGATCAGCCAATTGTTCCAGGGCATGATGCTGTTTTTCCTGCTGGCCAGTGACGTGCTGATTCTCTACCGACCGCGCCTGAAGCTGCGCTGGACCCGCCGCGCCCAAGCCACCGCCGTACACGCAGGAGCGTTGTGATGGATATCGATCTGCTGAGCAATATTTTCTACGCCATGGTCCGCTGCGGCACGCCGTTGCTGTTGGTGGCGCTGGGGGAACTGATCTGCGAGAAAAGCGGCGTCCTCAACCTGGGCCAGGAAGGCATGATGCTGTTTGGCGCGGTAATCGGTTTCATCGTCGCGTTCAACACCGGGCACCTGTGGCTCGGCGTATTGCTGGCGATGTTCGCCGGGATGCTGCTGTCATCGCTGTTTGCGCTGGTGGCGCTGGTATTCAATGCCAATCAGGTGGCCACCGGTCTGGCCCTGACGATTTTCGGTGTGGGCCTGTCGACTTTTGTCGGTGCGGCCTGGGTCGGCAAACCGCTGGCGGGTTTCGAACCCTTGGCGATTCCCTATCTGAGTGAGATCCCGCTGATCGGGCGGATGCTGTTTGCCCAGGACCTGTTGGTCTATCTGTCGTTCGCACTGTTTGCGCTGGTGGCCTGGGTCATTCTGAAAAGCCGTGTCGGGCTGATCATTCAAGCCGTCGGGGAAAATCCCGCTGCCGCCAGTGCCATGGGTTTGCCGGTGTTGTCAGTGCGTACGTTGGCGGTGTTGTTTGGTGGCGCGATGGCTGGTTTGGCCGGGGCCTATCTGTCCTTGGCGTACACGCCGATGTGGGCGGAGAACATGAGCGCCGGGCGCGGCTGGATTGCCCTGGCGCTGGTGGTGTTCGCCAGTTGGCGGGTGTGGCGCCTGCTGCTCGGCGCGTACCTGTTCGGGCTCGCCAGCATCCTGCACCTGGTGGCGCAGGGATTGGGGCTGGCGATTCCGTCGAGCCTGCTGGCAATGCTGCCGTATGTCGCGACCATTGCAGTGTTGGTGCTGTTGTCACGGGATGCGCTGCGGACACGGTTGTATGCGCCGGTGTCGTTGGGGCAGCCGTGGCAGGCTGGGCATTAGTGGTTGTTTGGGTGGACCTCTTCGCGAGCAGGCTCGCTCCCACATAACCGAGTCTGGCGCAAACCCTGTGGGAGCGAGCCCGCTCGCGAAGGGGCCCGAACAGGCAACACCTGAGCCACGCCCCACGCCAATTCAAACACCAGAAAAACCACCAGAATCGAACTCGCACCCTGGATCAGGGCATAAGCCTGCCAGGCCGAGAACAGGAATCTGGCCACGGCGTCATATCGCCCGAAAACCTGCTGCGGATTACGAATCCGCAGCACCGACCATACGCAGACAATCGAGCCCAACAGATTTGCCATCAACATGTGCACCGGTTCGAACGGTGGCAACTCACCAGGCAAACTCAACGCCTCGCTCAGTGCAGTCAAAACCCCATGCAACGCCGCAAAACTCCACGGCGTGACAAACGCGAACGTCACGATCAGGTCGTACCAGGCACTGCCTTGCACCAACCGGCGATATTGCGTTGCAGTCCACATCGACATTGCTCCATCCATTCAGGGAGCAACAAGGCTAAAGCCTGGAGTATGCTCCAGGGTCAAGCCCCTTCGAGACGTCATGATGCGCATCGGTGAATTAGCCCGGGCCAGCGCCGTCAGCCGCGACACGCTGCGCTTCTACGAGCAGCGCGGATTGATCGCGGCGCAACGCAGCGCCAACGGGTATCGCGACTATCCGCCAGACATGGTGCAACTGGTGCAGTACATCAAGACCGCTCAACGGCTGGGCTTTACCCTCGGCGAGATCGGCAACAGCGTCGCGGCAATCTGGCAGTCGCCCGACCCGGACAGCGCCGTCACGCAACTGCTGCAAGACAAACTCAAACTGATCGAAGCCCGCATGGCCGAACTCGGCGCGCTACGCGAAGAGTTGCAACAACGGCTCGGGCAACAGTGTCCATTGAATCCACGATCCTGAATTTTCAAGGAAGCCACTCATGTCCAAGGCAAAAACCGCACTCATTATCGGCGCCTCCCGGGGGCTTGGCCTCGGGCTGGTGAAAACCCTGCTGGCCGATGGCTGGCAAGTCACCGCCACCGTGCGCGATCCGCAAAAAGCCGAGGCCTTGCAAGCCCTGGGCAAGGTGCGGATCGAACAGCTCGACATGGACGATCAGCCCGCGGTGTCCGCCCTGAGCCAACAACTCAAGGGTGAGGTATTTGACCTGTTGTTCGTCAATGCCGGGGTCAAGGGGCCGGATGTCCAGACACCCAACGGTGGCGCGACGATGGCCGACGTCGGCCAGTTGTTTTTCACCAACGCCGTGGCGCCGATCAACCTGGCCCAGCGTTTTGTCGAACAGATCCGCCCGGACAGCGGCGTGCTGGCGTTCATGAGTTCCGTGCTGGGCAGCGTGACCATGCCCGATGCGCCGGAGCTGGCGCTGTACAAGGCCAGCAAGGCGGCACTGAATTCCATGACCAACAGCTTCGTCACTCAGTTGGGCGATACAACGCTCACGGTGCTGTCGCTGCACCCGGGCTGGGTGAAGACCGACATGGGCGGTGAAGGCGCGGACATCGATGTCGAAACCAGCACCCGCGGCCTGGTTGATCAGGTGAATGCGTACGTCGGCAAGGGCGGGCATCACTTCATCAATTACCGGGGTGAGACCATTCCCTGGTAATCACTGCCCACACACTACCCTGTGGGAGCGGGCTTGCCCGCGATGACGGCGGCACAACCAACAACGATTTGACTGACACACCGCTATCGCGAGCAAGCTCGTTCCCACAGGTTTTTTTGTTGTCCTGTCGGGCCGGGCTTGCCCATAACGGCGTTTTGATCGAAACTGCCCACCTCGCCTCCCCGGCGAACCTGGATCAGCAGACAGGGCAACACTGAGCTGGCAACCCTGAACCCAACTTTCAGAGGAGCCGGCCAACATGCCTGCGACCCGTACCTGGTTAAAAAATCCCCTCGCCATTTTCACCTCCAACGGTCTCGATGCCCGTGGCGGCCTGGTGCTGCAAGACGGCTTGATCGTCGAAGTGCTCGGCGCAGGCCAGCAACCCTCCGCGCCGTGCAATGAAGTGTTCGATGCCCGCGAGCATGTGATCCTGCCGGGCCTGATCAACACCCATCACCACTTCTATCAAACCCTGACCCGCGCCTGGGCGCCGGTGGTCAATCAGCCGCTGTTCCCGTGGCTGAAAACCCTGTACCCGGTCTGGGCACGCCTGACCCCGGAAAAACTCGCCCTCGCCACCAAGGTCGCGCTGGCCGAATTGCTGCTGTCCGGCTGCACCACCGCCGCCGACCATCACTACCTGTTCCCGGAAGGTCTGGAAAATGCCATCGACGTGCAAGTCGAGAGCGTTCGCGAATTGGGCATGCGCGCCATGCTCACCCGCGGCTCCATGAGCCTCGGTGAAAAGGACGGTGGCCTGCCGCCGCAACAGACCGTGCAGGAAGGCGAAGTGATCCTCGCCGACAGCCAGCGGCTGATCGCCGAGTACCACGAACGCGGTGACGGCGCGCAAATCCAGATCGCCCTGGCACCGTGCTCGCCGTTCTCGGTGACCCCGGAAATCATGTCGGCCAGTGCCGAACTGGCGAACCAACTCGACGTGCGCCTGCATACCCACCTGGCAGAAACCCTCGACGAAGAAGATTTCTGCCTGCAACGCTTCGGCCTGCGCACCGTGGACTATCTGGACAGCGTCGGCTGGCTCGGCCCACGCACCTGGCTGGCCCATGGCATCCACTTCAACCCGGACGAGATCGCCCGCCTCGGCGCCGCCGGGACCGGTATCTGCCATTGCCCGAGTTCGAACATGCGTCTGGCCTCGGGCATCTGCCCGAGCATCGAATTGACTGACGCCGGCGCCCTGCTGGGCCTGGGCGTTGACGGTTCAGCCTCCAACGATGCCTCGAACATGATGCTCGAAGCGCGCCAGGCCCTGTACATCCAGCGCCTGCGCTACGGCGCCGAGAAGATCACCCCGGAACGCGTGCTGGGCTGGGCGACCAAAGGCTCGGCCAGCCTGTTGGGTCGTACCGACATCGGTGAACTGGCGGTAGGCAAGCAGGCCGACCTGGCGCTGTTCAAGCTGGATGAACTGCGCTTCTCCGGTAGCCATGATCCGGTCTCGGCCCTGCTGCTGTGCGGCGCCGATCGCGCGGACCGGGTGATGATCGGCGGCAAGTGGCGGGTGATTGACGGGCAGGTCGAGGGGCTGGACCTGAAGGGCCTGATTGCCGATCACAGCCAGGCGGCGCGACAGTTGATTGCCGGGACCTGACACAACACCGATTAAAACTGTGGGAGCGAGCCTGCTCGCGAAGGCGGCGTGTCAGTCGACATATTTTGTGTATGACACACCGCTATCGCGAGCAGGCTCGCTCCCACATTGGTTTTGTGGGTGCCTTCAGAGTCCCAGCAGCGACAACATGATAAACGTCGCAAACAACACGAAATGCGTCATGCCTTCGATGGCGTTGGTTTCGCCGTCATTGAGATTGATCGCGCTGACGATCAGGGTGAGAAAAACCATCACGGTCTGCACCGGGGTCATGGCCATCTGGAATGGCTGACCGGTATAGAGCGCCATCGCCTCCATCACCGGCACCGTCAGGATCACCGTCGACAGTGACGCACCCATGGCGATGTTGACCACCGACTGCATGCGGTTGGCCAGTGCCGCGCGCAACGCGGTCAAGATCTCCGGCGCCGCAGAGATCGCCGCCACCAGGATCGCCGTAATCACCGGCGGTGCCCCCGTCCCTTCCAGCCCCAGATCGAGGGTCCTGGACATCACTTCGGCCAGTGCGCCAATCACCACCACCCCGAACACCAAGGTGCCGATACTCAGCACCAGATTGACCGGCTGCGGTTCCGCGCCGGGCTCCCTCCTGCGGCGTTTGTCCGGGTAGCTGTAGCTGAAAAAATAACTGTGCGGCCCGACTTGCATGCGCAGAAACAAGGCGTAGAGCACCACCATCGTACCGATAGTAAAGGCCGAATAGAGCTTCCATTGCGCTTCGGGAATGAACTCCGGCACCACCATCGAGACTCCCATGGCGGTGAGAATCATCACGCTATAACTGCGCGCCGAATCGTCGTTATAGGACTGTTCGCCATGCTTGAGCCCGCCCATCAACGCCGCGAGGCCAAGGATGCCATTGATGTCGAGCATCACCGCCGAGTAGATCGTATCGCGCACCAGCGTGGCCGAGGCTTCGTTGCTCATCATGATCGCCAGGATCACCACTTCCACCAGCACGGCGGCCAGGGTCAGGATCATCGTGCCGTAGGGATCACCGACCTTCTCCGCCAGCAACTCGGCCTGATGGGCAACGCGCATGGAGGCGGCGACGATGAAGGCGATCAGCACCAGCCCGCTGATCAATGCGATGCCCTGGCCGCTGTGCAGCATCCAGTGCTCCAGCGGATAGGCCACGCACGCGGCGATCAACGCCAACAGCAGGAAACCTTCTTGCTTGAGGGTGGTGAGCATGGCGAGCCTTTTTGCCGAGTGGTGCCGATGAGCTACTGACTGCGGGGTGACGTTAACGTTTCGTTTTACCTTAGCGCACCAGAGGGTGGCGCGAGTTAGGGCAGATGCACTGCGTTGGTTCTGGTGTTGAAAAAGATCGCAGCCTTCGGCAGCTCCTAAAGGCTTCGCGTACCTCAGTAGGAGCTGCCGAAGGCTGCGATCTTTTGGTTTTGTTGTCCGGTTGGTCAGCCATTTGCATTGCCCCTGCCAACCACAGCACAAAATGGAGCTCCAATTCATGCACAACCGTCCGTTGAAGAAGCTGCTTTGCGCCGTTACCGCCGCCATCGGCCTGGGCGCCAGCCTGAGTGCCAGCGCCAACGACCCGCTGAAAGTCGGCTTCGTTTACATCGGCCCGATCGGTGACCACGGCTGGACGTATCAGCATGAACAGGGACGCAAGGAGCTCGCGGAAAAATTCGGCCCGCAGATCACCACCAACTATGTGGAGAACGTCGCCGAAGGGGCCGACGCCGAGCGGGTGATCCGCAACATGGCCAAGGACAAATACGACCTGATCTTCACCACCTCCTTCGGCTACATGAACCCGACCGTGAAAGTCGCCAAGCAGTTTCCCCAGGTGACCTTCGAACACGCCACCGGCTACAAGCAGGACAAGAACCTCGGCACCTACCTGGCGCGCACTTACGAGGGACGCTACGTCGGTGGCTTCCTCGCGGCGAAGATGACCAAGACCAGGAAGATCGGCTACGTCGCCTCGTTCCCGATCCCGGAGGTGATCCGCGACATCAACGCCATCCAGTTGGCCCTGAACAAGTACAACCCCGGTACCGAAATCAAGGTGGTGTGGGTCAACTCCTGGTTCGATCCGGGCAAGGAAGCGGATGCCGCCAATGCACTGATCGACCAGGGCGTGGACGTGGTGTTCCAGCACACCGACAGCCCGGCGCCAATCCAGGCCGCCGAGCGTCGCGGTGTGTATGCGGTGGGCTACGCTTCGGACATGGCGCACTTCGGGCCGAAGGCGGTGCTGACCTCCATCGTCAACGACTGGGGCCCGCACTACATTCAGGCGGCCCAAAGCCTGATCGACCATGACTGGAAATCCCAGGACTACTGGGGCGGCTTGAAGGAAGGCACGGTTGAGCTACCGATCAGCGACCTGGTGCCGGCCGCGGTGAAAAGCGAAGCCGAACAGCTCATCGCCAATATCAAGAGCGGTACGCTGCAGCCGTTCACCGGGCCGATCAAGGATCAGACCGGCGTCGAAAAAATCCCGGCGGGCGTGAGCGCGACCACGGCGGAACTGGCGTCGATGAACTACTACGTGGAAGGCATGAAGGCCGAAATACCGAAGTAACCCACACCCTGTAGGAGCTGCCGCAGGCTGCGATCCTTTAAAAGCAAGGTCAAAAGATCGCAGCCTGCGGCAGCTCCTACATTGGAAATTCAGCGTTCTCAAGGACTGCGCATGAACCCACTTCCCATCATCGACATCGCACCGCTCTACAGCGACGACCAGAACGCCTGGCCAGCCGTGGCCGCACACATCGACCACGCCTGCCGCGAGTGGGGCTTCTTCTACATCAAGGGCCATCCAATCAGTGCCGCCCGCATCGACGCCCTGCTCGACCACGCCAAACGCTTCTTCGCCCAACCCACCGCCGAAAAACTCAAGATCGACATCACCCAGAGCCGTCACCATCGCGGCTACGGCGCCATCGCCACCGAACAGCTGGACCCGAGCAAACCCAGCGACCTCAAGGAAACCTTCGACATGGGCCTGCACCTGCCGGCCGACCACCCTGACGTACTGGCGGAAAAACCCTTGCGCGGCCCTAATCGCCATCCGTCCCTGCCCGGTTGGGAAGCACTGATGGAGCAACACTACGTCGACATGCAGGCCCTCGCACAAACGCTGTTGCGGGCAATGACCATTGCGCTGGGGATCGAGCGCGACTTCTTCGACACTCGCTTCAATGACCCGGTCAGCGTGTTGCGCATGATCCATTACCCGCCACGTCACACGGCCAGCTCCACCGAGCAGCAAGGCGCCGGCGCCCATACCGACTACGGCTGCATCACCCTGCTCTATCAGGACGCCGCCGGCGGCTTGCAGGTACGCAACGTCAAAGGCGAATGGATCGACGCGCCCCCCATCGACGGTACGTTCGTGGTCAACCTCGGCGACATGATGGCGCGCTGGAGCAACGACCGTTACCTGTCGACGCCGCACCGGGTGATCAGCCCGCTCGGCGTGGATCGTTATTCGATGCCGTTCTTTGCCGAGCCGCACCCGGATACCCGCATCGAATGCCTGCCCGGGTGTCAGGATGCATTGCACCCGGCGAAATACCCGGCCACCACCTGCGACGGGTTCCTGCTCTCGCGCTTCGCTGATACCTACGCTTATCGACGGGAACAGGAAGCGGGGTGATGAACCGCCTGGTCAGGTTTTACCAATTGTTGCGGCAACCCTCTGTAGAATGGCGACCATTGCACCTGATGAGAAAAGAATCATGTATGACTGGCTGAACGCCCTGCCCAAGGCAGAATTGCACCTGCACCTGGAAGGCTCGCTGGAACCCGAGCTGTTGTTCGCCCTGGCCGAGCGCAACAAGATTGCCTTGCCATGGAGCGACGTCGAAACCTTGCGCAAGGCGTATGCCTTCAACAACCTGCAGGAGTTCCTCGACCTGTATTACCGGGGTGCCGATGTGCTGCGCACCTCCCAGGACTTCTATGACCTGACCTGGGCATACCTGCTGCGCTGCAAAGAACAGAACGTGATTCACACCGAACCGTTCTTCGACCCGCAGACCCACACCGACCGTGGCATCCCGTTCGAAGTGGTGCTCAACGGCATCGCCGCCGCGCTGAAGGACGGCGAGCAGCAGCTGGGCATCACCAGCGGTTTGATCCTGAGCTTCCTGCGTCATCTGAGCGAAGACCAAGCGCAGAAAACCCTCGACCAGGCGCTGCCGTTCCGCGATGCGTTCGTCGCCGTGGGCCTGGACAGCTCCGAGATGGGCCACCCGCCGAGCAAGTTCCAGCGCGTGTTCGACCGTGCCCGTCACGAAGGCTTCCTGACCGTCGCCCACGCTGGTGAAGAAGGCCCGCCCGAGTACATCTGGGAAGCCATCGACCTGCTGAAAATCCAGCGCATCGACCATGGCGTGCGCGCCATCGAAGACGAGCGCCTGATGCAGCGGATCATTGACGAGCAGATCCCGCTGACCGTGTGCCCTCTGTCGAACACCAAGTTGCGCGTGTTCGATCACATGTCGCAGCACAACATTCTCGACATGCTGGAACGCGGTGTGAAAGTGACCGTGAACTCCGATGACCCGGCGTACTTCGGCGGTTATGTCACGGAGAACTTCCATGCCCTGCACACTCACCTGGGCATGACCCAGGACCAGGCCAGACGCCTGGCGCAGAACAGTCTCGATGCGCGGTTGGTGAAACCCTGAAGGCAAACCTTGTAGGAGCTGGCTTGCCAGCGATGGCGCCCCTCTGATTCAACAATGATGCGGAATGTGGCACCACCATCGCCGGCAAGCCGGCGCCTACAGTGCCATTTCCAACTCGGTTTCCAGGGCAAAGCGATGAATCTCGCGTTGTCCTGACGCCGTCACCTGCAAGGCCCGGGAATCGTTGGGCAGGCTCAGCCACCCCGACTGCATGAACAGCTGCAACAAGGCGGCCCCCAGCGAGCCGCCCATGTGCGGGCGTCTTTCGCTCCAGTCAGGGCACGCGCAGGCAACCCTGCCGTTGTGATGGGCCAGCGCCTGGATGAATACTCCCCGTGCCGCCAACTCCGTCGCGCCCTTGAGCGTGACCGTGACCCGCTGATCCGAATGTTCGATCCAGCCCGCTTCCAGCAGTCGCTGATACAGGTCGGCGGACAGGGTACCCCCCAAGTGATCGTCGCACAGCCGGGCACTCAGCAGTGACGAGCGCACTGCCCGGGGTTTGACGAGTGGCGCATTGCGCTTGAACACGTGCGGAATATCCTGGGGCGCACTGGCGAAGGTCGCGCTGGCCAGCGCCTCGATTGCCGCCCCGACCTCGGGGGCAGCCAGGCGGAAGAAGCGTTTGCGGCCGCGGCTTTCAACCCTTAACAGACCTCCAGCGGACAAACGTCCCAGGTGTGCACTGGCCGAAGACGGTGACAGGCCGGCCAGCAATGCCAACTCTTCGGTTGCTCGCGCCGAACCATCCATCAAGGCCCACATCATTGCGCTGCGCTTTGGGTCAGCCAGCAATGTGGCGATCTGGCTGATGCAAGGTGCATGTTCCATGTATTCACTCCCTGTTGAATCGTTTCGTCTTCTGACCAGAAACATCTTGACCAGTAATGTGTCGTCGGCCAATCCGCGGAAACTGCCAAGAATCCGGCAACGCTTTGCTCACCCATCAGCGCTGCCTGGCCGATACCGCGAAGGCCAGAAGGATGACCGTGCTGCCGGGCCGACACGAACGTGGACCCGCCATTGGGGGATCGACGCTACTTACATGATGAGGGCGCTAGTATATGCGGGTTGGTCGGCGGATCCTGTCCTTCCCCCGGCATAGGTGGTGATCGTTCCTGAGGGAAATTTCTCTTTTTTTGTGCGACTAATGATCGATATCCGAAAAGCCCGGAAATTGACTGCTCAACAGGGCGCATCGGCTGACAAGCATTTCGCGCAACAGGTTCACCGGCTTACTCAATTGTGCGCGATGGGCGCACAACAGATTCAACGGTGCGCGCTCGCAAAGCAGTTCCGGCATCAGCACCTTCAAGCGGCCGGCCAGTACATCGGCGGCGACATCGAGCCAGGATTTGTAGGCGATCCCGGCACCGGCCACGGCCCAAAGGCGAACGACATCGGCATCGTCACTGAAGCGATCGCCGCTGACGGTCAGGCTGACTTCACGTTTGCCGTCGTGAAAACTCCAGTGATCGTGGACCCTGCTGCCGAGCATGTACAACAGGCAATTGTGCTGTGCCAGTTGCTCCAGATGCCGCGGTTCGCCGTGGCGAGCCAGATAGTCGGGAGCGGCGCACAACACCCGGCGGTTCTGCGGGGCGATGGGCAGCGCCACCAGGCTGGAGTCCTCCGGTTCACCGTAGCGCAGGGCAATGTCTACCGGCTGGCGGAACAGGTCGGCGATGCGGTCCCCCAGCAGCAGGCGTACGGTCAGTTTCGGATGCTCGCGCTGAAACTGGTCAAGCCAGGGCAACAGCAGATGGCGGCCAAAGTCCGACGGCGCCGACAGTTGCAGAACCCCGCTGACCTGGTCCTGACCGCTGGCCAGTAATCGCCGGCCCTCGTCGAGATTGCTCAAGGCCGCGCGGGCGTATTCGAGAAAGCCCTCGCCTTCGGCGGTCAGGCGCAAGCTGCGGGTCGAACGGGCCAATAGACGGGCGCCGAGTTGCCGTTCGATGCGTTTGAGCGCGGCACTGGCCACCGCTGCCGACATGTCCATGCCCCGCGCGGCGGCGGACAGACTGCCCAGGTCCGCCGCCCGGACAAACAACTGCAAGTCATCGAAACGCAGCATCAAGAGCACCGATTATCAAAAAAACATTGAAAGAGACTGCTCTTTTAGCTGGTTTTATCTTCAGGAGAAATAGCCAATCATCTCCCCCATCGAATCGCTTCTTTATTAGTGTTCAGGAGTCGTCCATGAAAGCCATTGCCTACTACACCTCGTTACCGATCAGTGATGACAAAGCCCTGCAAGACATCGAGCTGCCGGAGCCGGTTGCCGGCCCTCGCGACTTGCTGGTGGAAGTCAAAGCCATCTCGGTCAACCCGGTGGATACCAAGGTGCGCCAGAACGTCCAGCCCGAAGGCGGTGCGGCCAAGGTGCTGGGCTGGGACGTGGCTGGTGTGGTCAAGGCCGTGGGCAGTGAGGTGACGCTGTTCTCGGTCGGCGACAAGGTGTTTTACGCCGGCTCCATCGCCCGTGCGGGCGGCAACAGCGAGTTGCATGTGGTGGATGAACGCATCGTCGGCCACATGCCCAAGACCCTGGGTTTCGCCGAGGCCGCCGCCCTGCCGCTGACCGCGATCACGGCGTGGGAACTGTTGTTCGAACGCCTGCAAGTGCGCGAAGGCAAAACCGACGAAGGCCAGAGCCTGTTGATCGTCGGCGCGGCAGGTGGCGTGGGCTCGATTCTTACGCAGCTGGCTCACCAGCTGACGGCCCTGAAAGTCATCGGCACCGCTTCGCGTGAGCAGACCCAAAGCTGGGTGAAAGAGCTGGGGGCCGACCTGGTGATCGACCATGGCCAGCCACTGAGCGAAGCACTCAAGCGGGCCGGTGTGGATCAGGTCACCCACGTCGCCAGCCTGACCCAGACCGACCAGCACCTGGACCAACTGGTCGAGGCGTTGGCGCCCCAAGGCAAGCTGGCGCTGATCGATGACCCCAAGTCGCTGGACGTGACCAAGCTCAAGCGCAAGAGCCTGTCTCTGCACTGGGAGTTCATGTACACCCGCTCACTGTTTGAAACCGCGGACATGATCGAGCAGCACAACCTGCTCAATCGCGTCGCCTGGCTGATCGATGCCGGGACCCTGAAAACCACGGTGGGCGAACACTTCGGCACGATCAATGCGGCCAATTTGCGCCGTGCCCATGCCCTGCTGGAAAGCGGCAAGGCCAAGGGCAAGATTGTGCTGGAAGGGTTTTGAAGCGCTGAAAAAAGCCCTTTCCGATTTCACCGTTTCTGCGTTTTTTCGCCTGCGACCGGAACGTCCCGGTCGCAGACAACCCCTGTGGACGCCCTCGAAAAGTCGTGTTTTTTTTAGTTACAAACCGTCAGTCCGACAGTTGATCCTTGTCACAATGATGCTCGTATTCAGGACTACAATCGAATCTCCTGCGAGGCAGTCTTTTGCGTAACGTCTTTTACGAGAGGTGATCCGTTGTGAAGATCCTGATAAAAGAACTGGCAAAATCCCAGTGGCAAGTCCGTCTTGACCAGCATGCGGTGACGTTCCGCAGCGAAGCAGAAGCTCGCGCTTTCACGCGTACCCTCGAAGCCCGCATCCAGGCTCCTCACCAGATCCCCATCCTCCACCCGCAGCGTGCTGCCGGCTGATTCCGGCCTCAAACCCGGGCTTGCGCCAGCGCCCGGGCATTTTGCAAGCGCCGGGTGAGCACCGCAGCGCTCACCACCAGAACTCCGCACAGGCTGATGACCATGGCCATCGGCACGGCGCTGCCATCGTGCAAAACGCCCACCAGCGCGGAGGCGCCGGCCGCCACACTGAACTGCAGGCAACCGAGCAGCGCCGACGCGCTGCCGGCCCGTGCGCCCTGTCCGCTCATCGCGCAGGCCGCGGCGTTGGGGCTGATGCAACCGAGGCTGGAAATACAGATGAACAATGGAATCAGCAGCGGCCACAGCTGGGCCGTGTGCAGAGCGCTGACAGCGAGCAGGGTCAGACCGGCCGCGAGGTAAACCCACACCGCGCGCGCCAGCAAGAAGGTCGGGCCACGTTTGGCCAGCAGCCGCGCGTTGACCTGCGCCACCAGAATGAAACCCGCCGCATTGGTGCCGAACAACCAGCCGAAATGCTCGGCCGGAACCCCGTAGAGCTTGATGATGATGAAGGGTGAACCGGCGATGTAGGCAAACATCCCGGCGATGGCGATGCCCCCGGTCAAGGCGTGGCCAAGAAATATCGGGTCGGCCAGCAACCGACCGTACTGACGCAGCGCACCCGACAACGGTTGGCGCGGTATGTGGGCCGGCAAGCTTTCCGGCAATCCCGTGGCCACCGCCAGCCCCGCCAACGCACTGAACCCGGTCAAGGCCAGGAAGATCGACTGCCAGCCTGTGGTGTTGACCAGCAATCCACCCAGCAATGGCGCGAGGATAGGCGCGAGCCCCATCACCAGCATCAACTGTGAAAAGACTTTCGCCGAGCCCACCGCATCACATTTGTCGCTGACCACCGCCCGGGAAATCACCATGCCCGCGCAGCCACCCAACGCCTGGACGAAGCGCGCACCGATCAGCCACTCCAGGTTCGGCGCATAGGCGCACGCCACGGAGGCCGCGGTGAACAGGCCGACACCGGTGAGCAATGGAATGCGTCGCCCGAAACGATCCGCCACCGGGCCATAGGCCAACTGACCGATGGACAAGCCAAGGAAGTAGGCCGCCAACGTCATCTGGACGTGATTTTCGTCCGTGCCGAAAGCCAGCGCCATGGCCGGGAAGGCCGGCAGGTAGAAATCGATCGCCAGCGGACCGAAAGCGCTCAAGGCGCCGAGAATCAGAATGGTACGGAAGTTCATCAGGCATCCAGTGAGGCAGGAGTCGGCAGCCCGACAGTCTAGCCGCGCATGGACGCCTTGAACATTCCGGTAGCTCGCTAACTATCAAAATCAGGCCAGTTTGACGCCATACCCCTCTTCGCTGATCGCCTCGATCACTTGCTGGGCGGTCAGCGCACTTTCGACACCGACTTCTTTCGCCGCCAGATCGACCCGCACACTGGCTGCCGGGTCCCTGGCCTGCACGGCCTGAGTGATGGCCTTGACGCAGTGGCCACAAGACATGCCTTCAACGTTGAACACTTGCATGGGATGACTCCTTTTCCGAGGGTTGAGTCCAGTTTCGAGCTTGCCACCATGGCAAGGTCAAGTTCTGAAGTTAGCTGCCGGGCTGGCAATCGGCGCTACGCTCGGCCAAGCTGCGTCCATCAATGACTCGAACTCAGGAGATTCAGCCATGCGCTGGTCGGTTTTCAGCCTGTTTGGCTTTCTCAGCCTTTTCGCCGCCGGGCCTTCGGTCAATGCTGCCGGTCAGGATTATGGCGTGCTGATCATTTCCCGCGAGCGCCTGGAAGTCGCTACCAGCTGCGAGATCGGTGTGTACATCCAGGACCAATTGGCGGCCCGGCTGTTTCAGGAGCAGAGCACCTCGTTCAACCTGCCGCCCGGCATCGTCTCGCTGCGCCTCAAGTTGCTCCCGGGGCAGATGCCGGGTTGCAACCCGGGCATGCTCGCGCCGGGGTCGCAGGATATCCAGCTCAAGGCCGGCGATGTCCTCAAGTACCGGATCGCGATGACGCAGGAAGGGATGTACCTCAAGCGCGCCGGACTCGGCTACTGACCCACCGTCCCCTGTAGGAGCGAGCCTGCTCGCGATGAACGCCAACGGTAACGCTGGGTTTCTGAATGTACGCGTTGTCTGGACGTTTTTCGCGAGCAAGCTCGCTCCTACAGGGGATCAGCGGTGGGTATAGGATTGGTACTTGACCTTGCCAGCATGGCAAGGTTGATCCTGTGGTCATCTACTACAGGGAGTGCGACCGATGTCCGAATCCACCACGTTCGACCTGCCGATTGCCGGCATGACCTGCGCCAGTTGCGCCGGGCGTGTCGAGCGCGCCTTGAGCAAAGTCATTGGCACCAGTGCCGTCAGCGTCAACCTCGCCACTGAACAGGCTCGGGTCCAGGCCCCCAGCGACAGCCTGCCGGCCCTGATGGATGCCGTGGCCAAGGCCGGCTATAGCGTGCCGCAGCAAAGCCTGGAGCTGAGCATCGACGGCATGACCTGCGCGTCCTGCGTCGGTCGGGTCGAGCGGGCGCTAGGCAAGGTGGCAGGCGTGAAAAGCGTCAGCGTCAACCTGGCCAACGAACGCGCCCACCTTGAACTACTCGGCCAGGTCGATCCGCAAACCTTGATCGCGGCCGTGACCAAGGCCGGTTACGCCGCCAGCGTATGGGAAGCCGAACACCCGCCGGCCGACAATCAGCAACAGCGCCTGCATCGCGAACGCCTGGCCTTGATCATGGCCATCGTCCTCGCCTTACCGCTGGTCCTGCCGATGCTACTGCAACCGTTCGGTGTGCACTGGATGCTCCCGGCCTGGGCGCAGTTCGCCTTGGCCACGCCGGTGCAATTCATCTTCGGTGCCAGGTTTTACGTCGCGGCCTGGAAAGCCGTACGCGCCGGGGCCGGCAACATGGATTTGCTGGTGGCCCTGGGCACCAGCGCCGGTTATGGCTTGAGTGTGTATGAATGGGCCACCGCCACCGGGCGCATGCCGCACCTGTATTTCGAAGCCTCGGCGGTGGTGATCGCCCTGGTATTGCTGGGCAAGTACCTGGAAAGCCGCGCCAAGCGCCAGACCGCCAGCGCCATCCGTGCCCTCGAAGCCTTGCGCCCGGAGCGAGCGATTCAGGTGCTCGATGGTCGCGAACAGGAAGTCGCCATCAGCGCCCTGCGCCTCAATGACCTGGTGATGGTCAAACCCGGAGAGCGCTTCCCGGTCGATGGCGAAGTGATAGAAGGCCAGAGCCACGCCGACGAAGCCCTGATCAGTGGCGAGAGCCTGCCGGTGCCCAAACAGCCCGGCGACAAAGTCACGGGCGGCGCGATCAACGGTGAAGGCCGGTTGCTGGTGCGGACCCAGACCCTCGGTGCGGAAACCGTACTGGCCCGGATCATCCGCCTGGTGGAAGACGCCCAGGCCGCAAAGGCGCCGATCCAGAAACTGGTGGATAAAGTCAGCCAGGTATTCGTGCCCACCGTGCTGGTGATTGCCTTGGCGACTCTGATCGGGTGGCTGCTGTATGGCGCACCGATGGAAACCGCGCTGATCAACGCCGTGGCGGTGCTGGTGATCGCCTGCCCTTGCGCACTGGGCCTGGCCACGCCGACGGCGATCATGGCCGGCACCGGCGTGGCGGCACGCTACGGGATCCTGATCAAGGACGCCCAAGCCCTGGAGCGTGCCCATGAAGTCAGCGCGGTGGTGTTCGACAAGACCGGCACCCTGACCTCCGGCGCCCCGCGCATTGCTCATCTGAGTGCCATCGACGGCAATGAAGCGAGCCTGCTGCAACTGGCCGGCACCCTGCAACGCGGCAGTGAGCATCCGCTGGCCAAGGCGGTTCTGGATGCCTGTGCCGAACGCCACTTGAAGGTGGCCGACGTCAGCGACAGCCAGTCCCTGACCGGCCGTGGCATTGCCGGCACACTGGAAGGTCGTCGCCTGGCCCTGGGCAATCGTCGCCTGCTGGAGGACAGCGGCTTGAACGCCGGAGTGTTGGCCGACTCGGCGATCGCGTGGGAACAAGAAGGCCGGACCTTGTCCTGGCTGATCGAACAATCCCCCGAACCCCAGGTGCTGGGCCTGTTCGCCTTCGGTGACACCCTCAAACCCGGCGCGCTGCAAGCGGTGCAGCAACTGAGCGCACGGAACATCAGCAGCCACCTGCTGACCGGCGACAATCGCGGTAGCGCCAAGGTGGTGGCCGAGGCGCTGGGCATCGAGGACGTGCATGCCGAAGTGTTGCCGGCGGACAAAGCCGCCACCGTCGCCGCACTGAAAGAAACCGGCGTGGTGGCGATGGTCGGCGACGGCATCAATGACGCCCCGGCACTGGCCGCCGCCGACATCGGCATCGCCATGGGTGGCGGCACCGACGTCGCCATGCACGCGGCCGGCATCACCCTGATGCGCGGCGATCCGCGACTGGTACCGGCCGCGCTGGAGATCAGCCGCAAGACCTACGCCAAGATTCGGCAGAACCTGTTCTGGGCCTTTGTCTACAACCTGATCGGCATTCCGCTGGCGGTGTTTGGCGTGCTCAACCCAGTGCTGGCTGGTGCGGCCATGGCCTTGTCGAGCGTCAGCGTGGTGAGCAATGCGCTACTGTTGAAAACCTGGAAACCCAAGGACCTGGAGGACAATCGATGAACATCGGCCAAGCGGCCCGCCACAGCGGCCTGAGCGCAAAGATGATCCGTTACTACGAATCCATCGGCCTGCTCAAGGCGGCCCATCGCACCGACAGCGGTTATCGGGTGTATGGCGATGACGACCTGCACACGCTGGCGTTCATCAAGCGCTCGCGGGACCTGGGATTTTCCCTGGAGGAAGTCGGCAAGTTGCTGACCCTCTGGCAAGACCGCCAGCGCGCCAGCGCCGATGTGAAGGCTTTGGCCCGTCAGCATATCGATGAGCTGAACCGGAAGATCCGTGAACTGGGGCAGTTGCGCGATACGTTGCAGGATCTGGTTGAGCACTGCCATGGCGACCATCGGCCGGATTGCCCGATTCTCAAGAACCTGGAGTCCGGCTGCTGCACTCCCCCTCTGTAGGAGCTGCCGCAGGCTGCGATCTCTTGATCTTGCTTCTAAAAAACAAAATCAAAAGATCGCAGCCTGCGGCAGCTCCTACAGAGGTGCATAAAAAACCCGGCCGAAGCCGGGTTTTTCTTTAGCCGATCACTGCATCCAAGGTGGAGGCGGTTCTTCGGTCTTGCCCGGCGGTGCATCGTCCGCCGCGCGGGCCGCTTGCTTGCGCTCTTCATCCAGGCGTGCGGCCTCGATTTCGCGCATGATGCCGCCCACGTCCGCCAGATCTTCCGATTCGGCGAACTCACCGGTCAGGACGCTGGCCGGGTGCAAGGTGCCAGCCTCGTACAAGGCCCACATTTCCTTGGCGTACCGGGTCTTCTTCAATTCCGGCGCAAACCGCCCGAAGTAGGACGCCATGTTGCCCACGTCGCGCTCCAGCATGCTGAATGCGTGGTTGTTGCCCGCCGCATCCACCGCTTGTGGCAGGTCGATGATCACCGGGCCGGTCGGCGTCAGCAGCACGTTGAACTCGGACAGGTCGCCGTGCACCAGACCGGTACACAACATCAGCACGATCTGCGAAATCAGGAACGCGTGATATTCCCGTGCCTGGTCTGGCTCCAGCACCACATCGTTCAGACGCGGCGCAGCATCACCGTACTCGTCGGCCACCAGCTCCATGAGCAGCACGCCTTCAAGGAAGTCGAACGGCTTGGGCACCCGCACGCCGGCATTGGCCAGGCGGAACAGCGCCGCTACTTCAGCGTTCTGCCAGGCGTCTTCGGTTTCCTTGCGGCCAAACTTGGAGCCCTTGGCCATCGCCCGGGCCTGACGGCTGTTGCGCACCTTGCGGCCTTCCTGATACTCGGCCGCCTGACGGAAACTGCGTTTATTCGCCTCCTTGTAGACCTTCGCGCAACGTAACTGGTTACCGCAGCGCACCACATAAACAGCTGCTTCTTTACCACTCATGAGTGGGCGCAGCACCTCGTCGACCAGACCGTCCTCGATCAGGGGTTCAATGCGTTTTGGAGTCTTCATCAGCTTTTATTGTGGGTCCTTTATTACCAAACACGCGAAAGTCATTCGTTATACGGCAATCCACTCACGGGGGGGAGGGGTTGCCGACTTATGAACATTGCACAAGCACACAATGTGCCGATTTCCACAGGTAAAACCGACGACCGCCACGGGTCGCTCCGGATCATAGCCGAGCCTGCGCCACTTGTTGTGCTAGGACATTGAAGGTAATTGCGACAGAAGCTGACACCCCCTCTCAAGCTTTCCGTAGGATTTTTCTCAACAGGCCTCAATTTCCTCCGACAACAGCCGAAGTCCTTAGTGACAAAGTGATTTGTCCGACAATCGCTGCCACAACAAAAGCGATGCCGCACTCAAGGACCCGGGTTGACCAAGAACGATTACGGCTGCCAATAAACCGCGAGTCATCTGCACTGCGTGGGCCTACAAGAAAATCTGGAGCGCGGATGAACATCAAACAGAAGTTGACCTGGGCGTTTGCAATCATCGCCTGCCTGCCCGTGGTGCTGGTCGCCACCCTCGTTGTGCTGAACCTGCGCAGTGATGCCAGGGACGAATTCATCGACGGCAGTGCCCGCGAGATTCGTCAGGTCAGCAACGCCATGCAATTGTTCTTTGACGGCATCAGCCAGAACGTCGACTACCTGGCCAAGCAGCCGCTGATCCGAAACTCCGACGACAGCCTCAAGACCTACATGGCTGCCAACGCCGAGAGCGTTCCCCAGGGCGAGATGGACAAGAAAGTCTTCACCCTGCTCCAGGACCTGGGCAACAGCCACCCGTCCTACGCCTATGCCATCCTCGGCACGGCGGCGGGCGGCTACGTGTCGTGGCCCGATGATCCGAAACTGAGCAACTACGACCCGCGCCAGCGCCCCTGGTACAAGGCCGCCCAGGCCAAACCGGGCAAGCCGTTCCGCACCGAGGCCTACTACTGGGCCCAGGACGACGCGACCTACGTCAGCACCGTGCGCACCATCGACAACAAGCTGGGCACCAACGGTGGTGTGGTCAGCATCGACGTGACGCTCAAGCAGCTCACCGAAATCGTCAAACAGATCAAGCTCGGCGAAACCGGCTACCTGATGCTGTTGGAAAACACCGGCACGGTCCTGGTGGATCCGAAACAACCGGAACACAACTTCAAACCGCTGAGCAGCCTGGGCGAGGGCTACGCGCAACTGGCCAAGGCCGGCAAGGGCCTGGTGGAAGTGGAGTTGAACGGCGAGCGCTACATGGCCAACGTCTGGCCGTCGGAGCAACTGGGCTGGACCTTCATCGGACTGATCAAACAGAACGACGTGATGAGCTCCGCGACCCAGTTGACCTGGTTGATCGCCATCATCGCCGCCGTCCTGGCCGTCATCTTCGCCATCGTCGGCGCCAGTTTTGCCAGCCTCATCGTGCGTCCGATCCGCAGCGTGGCCAGCGGCCTGGAAGGCATCGCCCAGGGCGAAGGCGACCTGACCCAGAACCTGCAAATCCGTGGCAACGACGAAACCGCGCAGTTGGCCAACTGGTTCAACCAGTTCCTGACCGCGATTCGCAACCTGATCCAGAACATCGGCGGCGCGGCGGGCAAGATTCTCGCCACGTCCAAGAGTTCGACCCAGGTCTCCAGCGACATGGCCGAAGCCGCCGGACGCCAGCGTGAAGCGGTGGATATGGTGTCCACGGCGTTCCACGAAATGGTCGCCACCGCCAACGAAGTTGCGCGCTCCTGCAGCCAGGCGGCGGAATCCGCCGACAGTGGCCAGCGCCAGGCGCGCGAAGGTCAGCAACAGATCGATGCGGCGGTGAACAGCGTGGATCGCCTGAGCCAGGAAATCGAACAGTCAGCCCAGTCGATGCAACAGCTGGAGCGCGACAGCAATGACATTCAGTCGATCCTCGGGACCATCCGTTCGATCGCCGAACAGACCAACCTGCTGGCGCTGAACGCCGCGATCGAAGCGGCACGGGCCGGTGAACAAGGTCGCGGTTTTGCCGTGGTGGCCGACGAAGTGCGGGCCCTGGCCAAGCGCACGGCCGACTCCACGGCGGAAATCGACGGACTGCTGGGCAACCTGGCCAAACGCACCAGCCAGGTGACCCAACAGATGCACGCCAGCCTGGAAGTGTCCCAGCAATCGGTGACGCGCATCGGTGAGGCGCGCAACAGCTTCGGGCAGATTCGCGAGTCGGTGGACGTGATCCGCGACATGAACACCCAGATCGCCACGGCGGCGGAACAACAGCATCAAGTGGCCGAAGACATCAACCGGCACATCAGCCAGATCCATGGCGATGCGCAACTGGTGGCGGAACTGGCCAACTCGGCACGCCTGGACTCCCAGAGCCTGGCCGGGCTGTCGAACGAGCTGGACGGGCTGGTGCGCAGGTTCCGGACCTGAAAATCAAAAGATAAAAGATCGCAGCCTTCGGCAGCTCCTACACCTACCCTGTAGGAGCTGCCGCAGGCTGCGATCTTTTGTGCATCAACGCTCGATAATCGCTGTAACCCCCTGCCCGCCCGCCGCGCAAATCGAAATCAGCCCCCGCCCCTTGCCCGCCGCATCCAGCAACTTCGCCAGGTTGGCGACAATGCGCCCACCGGTGGCGGCAAACGGATGCCCCGCCGCCAATGAACTGCCCTTGACGTTGAGCCGGCTGCGGTCAATCGAGCCCAACGGCGCATCCAGCCCGAGACGGGTTTTGCAGTACTGCGGATCCTCCCAGGCCTTCAATGTGCACAGCACTTGCGCGGCGAAGGCTTCGTGGATTTCGTAATAGTCGAAGTCCTGCAAGGTCAGGCCATTGCGCGCGAGCAAGCGCGGCACGGCGTAGACCGGCGCCATCAACAACCCTTCGGCACCGTTGACGAAATCCACCGCCGCCGCTTCGCCGTCACGCCAGTAGGCAAGAATCGGCAACCCTCGCGCCTTCGCCCATTCCTCGCTGCCCAGCAGCACCAGTGACGCTCCGTCGGTCAGTGGCGTGGAGTTGCCCGCCGTCAGGGTGCCCTTGGCGCTTTTCTCGTAGGCCGGCTTGAGGGCGGCGAGCTTTTCCAGGGTCGAATCCGGGCGCAGGTTGTTGTCACGGGTGAGTCCCAGGAACGGCGTCATCAGGTCGTTGTGCCAGCCTTCGGCGTAGGACGCCGCGAGTTTCTGATGGCTTTCAAGCGCCAATTGATCCTGGGCTTCGCGCGGGATATTCCAGGTCTGGGCCATCAGTTCGCAGTGCTGCCCCATGGACAACCCCGTGCGCGGCTCACCGTTGCGCGGGAACTCCGGGATCAGATGTTTGGGGCGCAATTGCAGGAAGGTCTTCAGTTTGTCGCCGGTGGTTTTCGCGCGGTTGGCTTGCAGGAGGATTTTGCGCAGCCCTTCGCTGACGCTGATCGGTGCATCCGAGGTGGTGTCCACGCCACCGGCGATGCCGCATTCGATCTGGCCCAGGGCAATCTTGTTCGCCACCAGCAACGCCGCTTCCAGCCCGGTGCCGCACGCCTGCTGGATGTCGTAGGCCGGGGTGGCGGGCGACAACCGCGAGCCGAGTACGCACTCGCGTGTGAGGTTCATGTCCCGCGCCAACTTGAGCACGGCCCCGGCGACGACTTCGCCGATGCGCTGGCCATGCAGGTTGTAGCGCTCGATCAGGCCTTCGAGGGCAGCGGTGAGCATCACCTGGTTACTGGCCGTGGCGTACGGGCCGTTGGAGCGGGCGAAAGGAATCCGGTTACCGCCGATGATCGCGACGCGGCGCAGCTGGGTCATAAGAACTCCTGATGAAAAAGGAAATTGAAACTACCCCTGTAGGAGCTGCCGAAGGCTGCGATCTTTTGATCTTGAAAAATCAAAGTCAAAAGATCGCAGCCTTCGGCAGCTCCTACAATGACCAAGCGTAGGCCTTATCTCGTGGATCGAACGACTGATCGCCATTCATGGTCCACACTTTGAACCCCAGCTTTCGGAGCGCGTTCCATGTCTGACCGCTATATCGACTTCGCCAATTCGTCCATCGGCCATCGCCTGGTCGGTGCCCTGGGGTTGCCGACACCGACTCGACTGGAGCGCTGGCAGGCCGGCCGGCTGCGGCCCGTGGAAGGTGCGCTGCTGATCGGCGGCGGGCCGTTGGCGGAACACGTCAGCGCTTTCGCCAACCGCCTGACCGACGCGATCTATAGCTACGGCACCGAGCCTTCGATGGCCACGGCCTGGATTCCCGGCCACGGACCGAAACTCAAGGCCGTGGTGTTCGACGCCAGTGACCTGCTGCACACCGATCAGCTCAAGCAACTGCGCGAGTTCTTCCAGCCATTGATGAAGAATCTCGATCACTGTGCACACCTGGTGATTCTCGGACGCGATCCGCAAACCCTGCGTGACCCGTTCGCCGCCAGTGTGCAGCGTGCCCTGGAGGGTTTCAGCCGTTCCCTGGCCAAGGAATTGCGCAGCGGTGGCACCCTGCAATTGATCTACGTCGGCGAAGGGGCCGAGGCGCAACTGGAAGGCCCGCTGCGGTTTTTCCTCTCGCCCAAAAGCGCCTTCGTGTCCGGGCAGGTCATTCGCCTGGCTACGTGCTCGACGCCCGTCAGCGACTGGACGCGCCCGCTCGCCGGGCGCAAGGCGCTGGTTACCGGCGCGGCGCGCGGCATTGGTGCCGCCATCGCCGAGACCCTGGCCCGTGACGGTGCCGACGTCATCCTGCTCGACGTGCCAGCGGCCAAAACCGACCTCGAAGCCCTCGCCGCACGCCTCGGCGGGCGCAGTATCAGCCTCGACATCTGCGCCGAAGACGCCGCCGCGCAGTTGATCGAACAATTGCCCGACGGCCTCGACATCGTGGTGCACAACGCCGGCATCACCCGCGATAAAACCCTGGCCAACATGACCCCGGACTTCTGGGACGCCGTACTGGCCGTCAACCTCAACGCACCGCAAGTGCTGACCAAAGCCCTGCTCGATAGCGGCGCCCTGCACGACAACGCTCGGGTGATTCTGCTGGCCTCCATCAGCGGCATCGCCGGCAATCGCGGGCAAACCAACTACGCAGCGAGCAAGGCCGGACTCATAGGCCTGGCGCAAGCTTGGGCGCCGCTGCTCACCGAGCGCGGCATCAGCATCAACGCCGTGGCACCGGGATTCATCGAAACGCAAATGACCGCGCACATACCCTTCGGCCTGCGCGAAGCCGGACGGCGCATGAGCTCCCTCGGCCAGGGCGGCCTGCCACAGGACGTCGCCGAAGCCGTGGTCTGGCTCGCGCAACCGGGCACCGGCGCGTTCACCGGGCAAGCGTTGCGCGTATGCGGGCAAAGCGCTCTGGGGGCTTGAGGATGATCACCGACTGGCACACTCTCAGCCGCGAACCCAGCCTCCCGGGGTTGTACGCACGAGCGGCGACACGGCGAAAAATCACCGGCACCACCCTGCCCGATTCGGGTTTGCGCTGCTGGGTCGACGTCGATCCCAAACGCCTGGCGGCCTATCGCAAGGTCTGTGGCTTCGCCGACAACGGCCTGCTGCCGCCGACCTATCCGCATATCCTCGGCTTTGCCTTGCAGATGCAATTGCTCACGGCCAGGGACTTCCCGTTCCCGCTGCTGGGGCTGATTCACCTGAGCAATCGAATTCGTCTGCTACGCCCCATGGGCGGGGTGAATCGAGCGCGAGTCAGCGTGCAGGTGCAGAACCTGCAATCCCACGCCAAAGGCGCGACGTTCGATTTGCTGACCACCCTCGACGATCAACTGGGGCCGTTGTGGGAGGCACAAAGCCGGATGCTCTGCCGCGGCGTCAAACTCGAGGGCGAACCGCTAGAGGAGAACCTGGTAACGAGCCTGGACATGAACGAAGTCGAGCACTGGAAAGCGCTCTCGGACATCGGTCGGCAATACGCCAAGGTGTCCGGCGACTACAACCCGATCCACCTGAGCGCGGCCAGCGCCCGACTCTTCGGCTTCCCCACTGCCATCGCCCATGGCCTGTGGAACAAGGCGCGCTCACTGGCGGCACTGGCCGGGCACCTGCCTGTGGCGAACGTCGAGATCGCGGTGCAGTTCAAGAAGCCGGTACGGCTGCCCAGTGAGGTGACGTTGCTGGCCAGCGAGCCGGGGGCGAGCGGGGACTTTGAGTTGCTGGGTGTCGGAGAGCTGGAGCATATGGTCGGGCATTGGCGGCCGGTGGCCTGATAAGCTTGCTCCTACCTTTGATTTTGACAATGTCGAAAAGGGTGGAAGATCAAAAGATCGCAGCCTTCGGCAGCTCCTACATTGACCGGGTAAACCGCGAATATCGCGGACGGACAAAAATCCCTGTAGGAGCTGCCGCAGGCTGCGATCTTTTGATTTTGTTTTTTAAGAGCGGAAGATCAAGATCAAAAGATCGCAGCCTGCGGCAGCTCCTACAGGCCGAGCGTTAGCTCGCCTGTCGCTCTTGATCTTGATCCACCCGCCCCCTCGGCAGGCTGAGTGGAGGTGTTCATCCGGGGGGTAGGCGCGTAGCGCCGTTCGGCGAAGCCGAACACATCGAGAGGAGGTCGAGCGAGGCCGACCGGAGGCGATGCCCCCGGATGAATGCCGGAGCGAAGGGACCCCGAGCCTTGGCGAGGGGCCGTACGTTCGGGGCGAGCGTTTTTTTGGTTACTTTTTTTAGGCGCTTGTAAAAAAAGTGACTCGCCGTAAGGGCGAAACCATAAGCCGCCGTTACCGCAGCAATGGATATGCACACCATCCAAAACAAAATCAGTGCGCCATAACCCACTACCGCCCCCCGAAATTACCGGGCGAAAAATCCAACACCAACTGCGTCCACCAAAGTCGATCATAAAAAACCCCTGTGGGAGCACAGGGGTTGAGGGGCTGACTGATGCTATGAGGCGTGCGGTGGATAGTTGGCCAATATCCGCGTGACTGTTTCCAGGATGGCATCGCGACGATCCGACGGGTTCGGTGTGCGGCTGAGTATCTGTTCGTCACTGCCGCGCCACACCAGTTTGCCGTCCTTGCCGTCGAGCAGGTCGATCTGGATGGTGGCGACCTTGTAGCTGACATTGCGGGTTTCGTTATACATGGGCGCGCCATAGTAGCCATACCACGGGTACCCCCACCCGCCGCCGTAATTGGTGGTCACCTGCTGTTGCCGCTCTTCGACAATCAGGTAGGTCTGCACATTCAAGTCACCCTTGGCGCCCGCGGCGGCCGGGCGCAGACCGCGCTGGTCCAGTTGATCGGCAACCGCCTGACGGATGCGCTGGTCGGTCAGGTCGCTCTTGATCCGTGGATCATCGGGACGATATTGCACGGCGGGTTCTTTCCACGCCCAGCTGCGATAGGCAGCAAAATCGCGGCTGGCGTCATAATCATGATTGACCTGGTTGGCGGCGCAGGCACTGAGCAGCGCGACCATGGCCAGTAGAATGAAACGGCGGAACATGATGGTTCTCCTGCGAAATGCTTCTTATCTACAGAAGCTAACTGGGAGGATACGCCGACATCGCCTTTTCCACAGCCTCCCGTATGGCATCGGCGCGCTCGCTTTCGCTGCCCCGGTTGCCGGTTTCAGCGCTGGAGCTCCATATCGGCTGACCGCTTTTGGCGTCATACATATCCACCTGAACCACCACGACCTGTTCCTGATAGGTACGGATGATCGGCACGGTGGCGTATCCACCATATCCAGGGCCGTAGCCGTTGTAGCCGGCATAACCGCCGCCGTAATAGTCGTCCTGAACCTGACGCAAGCGGGTTTCCATCCGCAGGTCTGCGCTGACAAACAGGTCCGCTGGACGATTGTCATGCAGCGGACGCAAACCCCGCTGGTCCAGTGCATTGCTGACCGCTTCGGCAACCTGCGCCGAATCCGCCCAGGCCGAGCCCCGTGGCAGGTGCCCGTCGAGCCAGGCCCAACTGCGGTAGCGTCCATAGTCACGGGGGGCTGCCGGGTAGGCGCTGCGGTCGAAGGTCTTGGCGGCCTGCGGTGGCGCCGGTGGCAAAGGGTTGGACGTGGCGACATAAGGGTTGCTGCCCTGACAGGCCGCCAGCCCCAGGCAGAACAGCAGTACACCTGAATGACTTTTCATTGCGTGCTCCGATCAGACAGGCCGACAGATCCAGTGCAAGTAACGCCCAAGCCCGGCAAAGCTTGGATGACGGCGGTGGGCCAGTTCCATTTCCAGCAGGTCCACCAGTTCGGCGCGGGCCTGGAACTCCACCGGCATGTAATCGTGAAAAACCCGCACGCCACTCTGGGTTTCGACCCGCCACAGACCTTCAAGTTGCGCCGCCAGTTCGCGCGGATCAAGGGGCTGCTGCGGAGTCAGGCTCTGCTTTTCACCGGCCATGTCGTTCTTGCGCATCTTGCGGAAATGGCCCTTGAGCAAGTTGCGGTAGATCAGCGCATCGCGGTTGTAGAACGCCAGGGACAGCCAGCCGTCCGCCTTGGTCAGTTGATGCAGTACCGGCAGGATGGCGTGAGGTTCGGCCAGCCATTCCAGCACGGCGTGGCACAGCACCAGGTCGTAGGGTTCGGTAAGCTGCCCGAGCAGTTCCTGCCAGGGTGCCTGAATGAAGGTGGCGCTCTGCCCGGCTTCGGCAAAACGTTGGCGGGCGCCTTCGAGCATCGGTTCGGCAGGTTCGGCGAGGGTCACCTGATGGCCACGCTGGGCCAGCCACAACGACATGTGGCCCAGGCCGGCGCCGATGTCCAGCACGCGCAGCGGGCGGTCGGGCAAGGTTTCGGCCAGATCGGCCTGCAACACCGCCAGACGGATCGCACCTTTGGCGCCGCCGTAGATTTTTTCCGCGAAACGGGTCGCCAGTTGATCGAAATGACGGTCGCTCATCAGCTGAACCTCCGCTCGCTGTCCGCCAGTTTGCTGCGCACCACGGCCTCCATGTCCAGCCCCAGCTCGCTGCACAACAGCAACAGGTAAAGCACGATGTCACCGACTTCCTGCCCGGCATGGGCGAGTTTGTCCGCCGGCAACTGGCGTGACTGGTCTTCGGTCAGCCACTGAAAAATCTCCACCAGCTCGGACATTTCCACGCTTGCGGCCATGGCCAGGTTTTTCGGGCTGTGAAATTGCCGCCAGTCATTGCGGTCACGGATGGCGTGCAGGCGTTCGGTCAGTTCAACAAGGTTCATCGGGCTCTCCTGAAGGCGTATAGCTTCGGGGGGATGACGAGTGAAGGCAAGTGACAACGGCTCAGTGTCCCGTTTGTTTTTTGTGGGAGCGAGCCTGCTCGCGAAGGCGGTGGCCCATCCAACATTGATGGGTCTGATCCAATGCTTTCGCGAGCAGGCTCGCTCCCACAGTTACAGTGCACGCTCTATGCTTGTGGGAACTCGGCAGCATGATCGACAGCCCAAGGCTCAATTCTCATTAATCAGGACGCCACTCCATGCAGGTAGAAGGTTTTTCCGAATGGCTCGGCCAGGTACTCGGCTCGATCATCCGCTTCATCGTTGATGGCCTCAGCGGGCTGTTCAATCTGTTGAGCAACGCCAGCAGCAATTTTGTCGAAGGCTTGTCCAGGGCGCTGGGCATGGATACCTCGGTCGTCAGCATCGTGACCTTGATCCTCGGGCTGATCCTGCTGTGGTCGGCGATCCGCGCCTTTCTCAATGCGTCGTTCATCATGGGGATCATCTGGTTGATGCTGGGGCTTTGGCTGCTCAGCTGGATCATCCACTGACACCACCGGACACTGTGGGAGCGGGCTTGCTCGCGAAGACGGAGTGTCAGTCGAATCAATCTTGGCTGGACAACCGCTTTCGCGAGCAAGCCCGCTCCCACAATGGATCGCGGAAGATTTCAAATGTGCCGCTACAATGCCGACTCCCCAAGGAGCCTGCATGTCCAACCTGACCGCCGACTGGCGCGACCGCCCTACCCATCGCCGGGTCTGGGCACTCGCCGCGCCGATGATTCTTTCGAACATTTCCGTACCGCTGGTGGCACTGGTCGACAGCACCGTCATCGGTCACCTGCCCCACGCCCATCAACTCGGCGCCGTCGCGGTCGGGGCCAGTCTGTATACCTTCCTTGCCTGGGCCATGGGTTTTCTGCGCATGGGCTCCACCGGGTTTGCCGCCCAGGCGGCCGGGCGCGGGGATGGTGCAGCCTTGCGGCAGATTCTGTTGCAAGGCCTGTTGCTCGCCTTCGGCCTGGCGCTGGTCCTGGGGGCTGCAGGCGTGCCGTTGAGCACAGTGGCGCTGCACTTCATGCAACCCTCGGCGGAGCTCGATCAACTGACCCGCGAGTTTTTCCACACCCGTCTGTTCGGGCTGCCCGCGGCGCTGGCCAGTTATGCACTGGTCGGCTGGTTTCTCGGCACCCAGAATGCCCGGGCGCCGCTGGCGATTCTGCTGAGTACCAACCTGATCAATATCGCCCTGAACCTGTGGTTCGTCCTCGGTCTCGAATGGGGCGTGGTCGGTGCGGCCCGGGCCTCGGTGATTGCCGAATGGACGGGGGCGCTGATCGGCTTGCTGATGACCCGCAAGGCCCTGCGTGCCTATCCCGGGCATATCGTCTGGGCGGCATTGGCGCTGTGGCAGAGTTGGCGGCCATTGCTGGCGGTCAACCGCGACATCTTCATCCGCAGCCTGGCGCTGCAATCGGTGTTTTTCCTGATCACGGTGCAGGGCACTCGGCTGGGCGACGCCACGGTCGCGGCCAATGCCCTGCTGCTCAACGGTTTGCTGCTGACCGCCCACGCCCTCGATGGCCTGGCCCACGCCGTGGAAGCGCTGTGCGGGCATGCCCTCGGCGCCCGCGACCGCGATGCCCTGCGCCGTTCATTGGTGGTGGCGGGCGGCTGGTCGTTGCTGGCGAGCCTGGGCTTTGCCGCGCTGTTTCTGTTCGCCGGGCATTTGTTCATCGAGATGCAGACCGACATTCAAAGTGTGCGCGACACCGCGTTCATCTACCTGCCCTACCTCGCCGTACTGCCGCTGATTGCCGTCTGGAGCTACCTGCTCGACGGCCTTTTCATCGGCGCCACCCGCGCCAGGGAAATGCGCAACGGCATGCTGCTGACCGTGGTGCTGGTGCTGCCTTTCGGCTGGGCACTGCAAGGCTGGGGCAACCACGGCCTGTGGATAACCTTTTTGTTGTTCATGCTGCTGCGCAGCCTGACCCTCGGCGTGATCGCCTGGCGCCTGCGCCGTCACGATGGCTGGTTTGCCGGCAGCACTCACTGAGCGAGTCGAACTCATGGCCAGGGGCGGTCGTTTTGCCACAGGCGACGCAGGCTTTCGAAGCGCTCCTGCTGAGTCCTGCCCGGCAATGGCTGCACGGGGACGGCGTCGGGATACTGCAAGCGTAGCCATATCCAGCCATCAAGCACCGGGCGCTCGCTGAAACCCAGCGCCAGCCCTTCCTGCACATGGGCCCACAGGCGGGAGAAATCGGCCCCGGTGGATCGGTTCCAGCGCCAGGCATGTTGTTCGAGCAGGCAGGTTTGCAGTTTTCCCTGTTGCCCGGCACTGAGGCTCTCCTCGACGGCCAACGGGCTGACCGCCAGCCCGGGGTTGGACAAGCGCTGCCACCCCTCACATCCCGTTGCGCGATCTGCCCAACTGCCGCCGAACCAACGCAACTGCTGGATGGGCCCGAGCCAGCGACTCAGTTCAGCGGCATCGCAAGCATCGAAAAAATAGCTGGCCGTGATCGGGTTGTAGTAGTTCAAAAGGGCCCGGTGCAAGCCGAGCGTAACCGTGAGCATGCGCCGTAAATGCGCCAGCAACGACGCAGCGCCGGCCTCGCTGACCATCAGCAATCCGGGCCAGCGTTGGCCGTCGACAATGCACAGGTCGGCCAGTGCCAGGCAGGTGCGCAGATCGACCAGGACCGGCCCCTGCTCTCGCAGCGCATGCCACTCCGTACCTTCGAACAACCCGAACCACCGGGCTTGGGCAAACATCTGCCGAAGCGTGACACCCGCCTGCGGCGTGCCCGGCACATCCAGCAACAACCACTGCGGGGGCGCCTCGGGCGTGCGCGTGACGATCATGCTCCAGAGCTCTGGCCAAGCTGCGTCGCCAGACGACAGGTGCACAACGCCTGTGCGCAATGATTGAAACTGCCACCGCCGGGCAGCAGGCACAGCATCAGCAGCGGCTCTGCCGAGTGCAACCATTGCTCCAGGCCCTCATCAGGGGGGCAGATGGCCTGGGGGGTGTCGGCGTTCGTCTCCTCGATCGGCGCATGCAGCACCCCGGTTATCTGCGGCTGGTCGGGATTGCCTTCGATGAAACTCACGACCAGCTCGGTTCCTTCGCGCAATGGCGAGTACGTCTCGGCCTGCAACGACCCGGCCAATGGCAGCCAACAGTGACTGGGCGCGGCCCCTTCGCCCTGATAAAGCCAGTCGAATTGCACCGGGACCGGCCTTGCCGGGTCGGGGCCTTGTTCATCGACCTCGACGACCCACGCCCGCTGCAGGCTGTGCATCTGTGGTTTGCTCGTCGCGCAGGGTGGCTCGAAGCGGCCCGGCCATTGCAGGGCTCGGACCCGGTTGTGGTACGGCATCGCCGTATCCTGGCTGCCCCAATGTTCAACGTGGGTCACCAGCCAGAGCCGATTGCAATCGGCAACCGGATGACCGGACAGCGGCATCACCCGACCGCTGCGCAAGGTCGCCAGGTCTGTCCGGAATTCGACACTGTGCGCCGCTGTCGCAGCGCTACGCTGACGCTCGAGCTGCCGCACTGCCGGCTGATCGCCCTCGCTGCGCAATACCGCAGGCTCTGCGGTTCGAAAATGTTGCTGATCGTCGCTGAACACCACGCAGTGCCCCCCGGCCCGGTTTTCGAAGTGGTAATGCAGTCCTTCCAGGGCGCACAGTCGCTGGAGAAATTGCAGGTCCGACTCTCGATATTGCGTGCAGAAATCCCGGGGCGGGTGGTCGCCGCTCAGCGCCAGGCGTCGATCCTTACCGGTAATGCCGTGCTCCTTGAGCACCTGATCGAGGATTTGCGGCACCGAACGGCCGCTGAAAATTCGTTGGCTGAAGCGCTGGGCCAGACAAGCCAGCCCTGGTCTCAGGCGCACCTGACAGAGTCGGGGCCCCGAGGCATGATCACGCTGGACGAGTTCGTGCAATTGCCCATGCACATGGTTTCCGGCTGGCCCGAAATGCAAGGAGGCCGGGCGGTACAGCAAACTGGCAAGGTCAAGCACCGGGTCATCGATCAGCAGCTCCAGGTCGAACACGAACGGCTCGCTGATGGCTTCTCTACCGGTAAAGGCCAGGACCTCGAAGGAGTCGGACAAACCTGCAACATCCAGACGAAATGGCGGTTCGCTGACTGGGTTGAACATCGGCGTTTCTCTACGGGAGGGGCGGCCGGGGATTCTCGCTGAGAGACATGGCCGAGTAGAGTGCCGAAATACAAATTAGGAAATAACCTACGCGAAAAGAAGACCAAATGCATTGGGTAGTCGAGAACGCCGGGAATTTCTCTTGGAATCGGAGAATTGCCGCACCAGGTCATCTGAAATTTCCGAAGCAAAAGGAAAATTTTCAGACAACCTGATGAGCGTGGAACTTACCTCAGGAAGACAGGTAAGACGAACGGGTCAGCCCCAGACGCAAGGCATCGAGGAACTGCGTGCGCTCGGTGGCGCTGATGCGGGCACTGGCGCACTTGTCGCGGTAGTGAGTCATCAGTTCCTCCGGCGACAAGTGCACGTAACGCAGCATGTCTTCGATGGTGTCGTGGGTTTCGATACCGGCGTGGTACACGCTGCCGTCGGCGTTCTGGTAGATGTTCACCGAGTCGGTGTCACCGAACAGGTTGTGCATGTCGCCAAGAATTTCCTGGTAGGCACCGACCAGGAACACACCCAGCAAGTAGTCTTCACCTTCGTTCAGGGCATGCACCGGCAAACTGGTTTCGATGCTCTGCTCGTCGACGTACTGCTTTCCAGCACAGTGGGATCCGAAGCTTGGAATTCACGTGACTTGAAGTCGCGGC